>Ga0316207_10000619_pt1 | contig 53764 bp, 51 predicted proteins | sample 6weekpyrite_MG_FD_204943 | JGI IMG/M metagenome (GOLD analysis project Ga0316207, IMG submission 204943) | Microbial mat bacterial communities from mineral coupon in-situ incubated in ocean water Damariscotta River, Maine, United States -... | ecosystem: Environmental > Aquatic > Marine >...
GGAGCGAATCAACCGTGGGTGCAAAAACCTATGACGAATTGCCTGCAAACGCCAAGGCTTATCTGAAGCGCATTGAAGAAGTGATTGGGGCACCAGTTGATATTATCTCAACGGGCCCAGACCGCGCAGAAACGATCATTCTGAATCATCCGTTTGGCGAATAGCTTAATGGGCATGGTTGGCTGCGCCTCTGCGTTTATAGTATCCAGTGAAACAGAAATAAACTGGTGACTAAAAAAACAACGCGTAAAAAAAGCCCGGTATGTTTACCGGGCTTTCTGATTTCTAACAACGAAGAAATCTGTTAGAGACCGATTCTTTCCTTGATCGCATCAATAACGGCATCGCTTGATGTTGCAGCAACAGTCAACAGCATGCCTTCGTTTTCATAAAAACCGGCCAACGGTGCAGTCTGGTCATTATAAACGTCAAGACGGTTACTGATGGCTTCTTCGGTTTCATCGTCACGTTGAACGACAGCACCACCGCACTTGTCACAGGTGCCTTCAGTTTTAGGTGGCTTGGATTTGACGTTGTAGATTTCACCGCAATCTTCACAGGTGCGACGAGTCGTTAAACGGTCGAGGATAACGTCACGGGGAACGTCAATATTGACTACGGCATCAAGCTTTTCGCCCATGTCAGCCAGCAGTACTTTCAGTGCTTCGGCTTGAGGAATAGTACGAGGAAAACCGTCAAGCAGGTAACCGTTTTTGCAGTCATCTTCTTTCAGACGTTCGCCCATGATGCCCATGATCAGATCATCAGAAACCAGTTCGCCTGCTTTCATGGCTGCCTGGGCCTTTTTACCCAGCTCGGTACCTGCTGCTACTGCGGCACGTAAAATATCGCCAGTAGAAATTTGTACTGAGCCATCCATCTTGGTTAATAGTTTTGCGACAGTGCCTTTACCTGCACCCGGTGCGCCGAGTAGTATCAGTTTCATTGGATATTCTCTCTTTAACGGTTGGGAATTGAAAAATTTTCTGGACGCACAATGTATATAATCCGCGGCCTGTAGGCAACAAAGAAATATGTATCTAGCAATAAAAAACAACATATTCCCCCCTAAATACATGATATTCAATCACTTGGCATAAATATTGGTATAATTGATGTAATGAAACAGGAAAAACCAGATAGTCTTCGGCTCGATAAATGGCTCTGGGCAGCGCGTTTTTTTAAAACCCGAGCACAGGCCTCCGAGGCCGTGAGTGGCGGCAAGGTTCATCAGAATGGTCAGCGGGTCAAGCCGGCCAGGCCAGTGCATATCGGTGACAAACTGGAAATAACACGTGGTCTGGATGTATTTACAGTCACGGTGAATGGCATCAATCGCCAACGGCGGCCGGCCAGTGAGGCGCAGCTACTGTATACCGAATCCGAGCAAAGCAAGCAGAAACGCGAAGATAACGCGCTGCAACGAAAACTGCTTGCTCAAATACATCCTGCACCGGAGCGTCGCCCCAGCAAGCGTGATCGCCGTCATATTATTCGTTTTGTACGCAAGCAATGAGGTAGCAGCATGAGTCGCCCGCTTACTCCCGCCATTACAGTCGATACCATTATTGAACTGACTGACACAGAAAGGCCTGGCATCGTCCTGATCGAGAGAAAGTACCCGCCTCCGGGTTGGGCATTACCCGGTGGTTTTGTCGATATTGGCGAAACGCTGGAGCAAGCTGCCATCCGTGAAGCAAAGGAAGAAACCGGACTGGATATCAGGCTGAAAGTCTTGCTTGGTATGTACTCTGACCCACAACGGGATCCAAGGGGGCACACTGTCAGTGCAGTGTATATTGCCAGCGCACAAGGCACGCCCGTCGCCATGGACGATGCAAAGGAAGCGGGGGTGTACACACTACAGGATTTGCCGTTACTGGCGTTTGATCACGCCCGGATTCTGCAGGATTATGCTCAATATTTGCAGACAGCTGAAGTAAAAAAGCTCTAGTTTATTGCTGGGCAGAAAGTTCTGCGGGTTCTTCCTGACCGGTCAATTTCCTGACCAGGTTGCGTAGTACATCATGCTGGGTATGCATTTTTGACAGGACGGCATCAACATTATGTATATTATCAGACACCTCATGAGCCGAATGAATAATCACAGGTACCGGTGGTTGTTTGCTTTTGAGTTCCTGCACCAGGTCCAGTCCTGAGCCATCCGGTAGCACCAGATCCAGCAAGGCCAGATCAAAATCGCGTTCGGCCAGTTTTTTCTTGGCTTGTGCCAGATTATCAACATGGGTGACCGAGGCAATATTCGACAGAATCTTGGCAACAATCAGGGAAATGTCAGGATTATCTTCAATATGTAAGATCTTGGGTAAATTATTTTCACTCATAAGCTACGTATCAAAATGTTATATGATTCCCTAATTATAGGCATTAGAAAAAAACGGTTCTGTCTCTTCAGGATATATGGCGGCAATCTGACTGAAGTCTTGAATAAACCCTGAAATAACCTTATTAAAACAAATGATAATAGGGCGAAAGTAGTGATAGTTTCAGACTAATTCCTACCTTTTTGATATGATACCGGACTTTCTGGCGCCAATGCTTGAATAGACGTGGAGGTTACATGCGCCCAGCACAATTGTTTTCGATTTTGGAAAAAGAGTTTTTGAGTACCCGTAGTGGTCATCATACACCGGTCATGTTGTGGGGCCCACCCGGTGTGGGTAAATCACAAATGATTGCCCAGGTGGCTGAAAAGCATGAGGTCCCTATCGTCGATATCCGTTTGTCACAAATGGAGCCGAGCGACCTGCGGGGCATACCCTTCAGGGTTGAAGACCAGGTAGAATGGGCTATTCCATCCATGCTGCCTGATGTAGACAGGCATGGCCAGGAAGGCATATTGTTTCTCGATGAGATCACATCGGCGCCACCCAGCGTGTCTGCAGCCGCCTACCAGTTGATCCTCGACCGCAAGCTCGGCGCCTATGAAGTGCCAGCAGGCTGGGCGATCTTTGCCGCCGGTAACCGCCAGGGCGATCGCGGTGTTACCTACAGTATGCCGGCACCATTGGCGAACCGTTTTTCCCATTTTGAAGTTGACGTCAACCTGGACGACTGGGTGGCATGGGCCTATCAGCATGGCATCGATGAGCGACTGATTGCTTTTTTACGTTTTCGACCAGAGTTGCTGTTCGATTTTGACCCGGCGCACAATCCGGTTGCCTTTCCTTCACCGCGCTCATGGGAATTTGCGCACCGCGCACTGTATAAATTCGGCGAGAACCCGAAGACATTGACAGGCACCTTGCAGGCCTGCGTCGGACCGGCAGCGGGCATCGAGTTATCTGCCTTTGTCGAAAACCTCGACAAGTTGCCTGACATTGATGCCATTGTAAAGGGCCAGGAAGTGGCCGTGCCGAAAGAGGTTGATTTGCAATACGCAGTGGCATCGGCCCTGGTTGGTCGTGCTATCAAGGCCAAAGGTGAGGGTAATGCCGAAGAGGTTATGGGGCATATACTTGATTTTGCTGGCCGCTTTCGCCAACGGGAAATGGGAGTCATGCTGGTATCCGATATGCACCGGGCCATTGGCCAGGAGCTGTTTGCCGTGCCACAATTTTCTAACTGGGCAAAAGCCGTAGCGGATGTCATGTTGTTCAGTTAATGAGTGAAGATGTTGATACAAAACTGAGTGCGGCTCGAACAAGGCTGATTCTTGATAAGCCTTTTCTGGGTGCCCTGGTACTCAGGTTGCCGATGCTTGAAGCCAATCCGAGCTGGTGCAAGACAACGGCCACCGACGCGAAGACCTTCTACTATAATCGCGACTACATCAAGGAACTGAGTCTTGAGCAGACCCAGTTCGTGCTTGCACATGAGGCACTGCATTGCGCACTTTCGCATTTTGCCCGTCGCCAGCATCGCGTCAAACACCGTTGGGACCTGGCCTGTGATTTTGCCATCAACCCGATACTTGTCAAAGACGGGCTTCATCCAACCCCGGATGCGCTTTACCTTGAGGCGTTCAACGACATGACCGCTGAAGAGATCTATCCGTTACTTGATGAGATGGAGAACAAGCAGACAGAAGACCAACATCTGTACGACGAAGACAATGATCAGCAGGACAATCATGACCCTCAAACTGGCAGTGGCCAGTCGAAACAAACCCAGGAAGGCGAAGGGCAGGGACAGGAGGCCGAACTGGATAAAGAAAAAGGTGGAGGAGACTCACAACCACCGCCACTCACCGGCGAAGAAAAGGAACAACTATCCATCCAGTGGCGTCAACGCATGGCAGGTGCAGCACAGCAGGCCATGCAGGCCGGTAAAATGAGTGGTGCCATGGCCAGGCTGGTTGATCATTTGCTGCAACCACAGCTACCCTGGCGCATGTTACTGGCACGATACATGACGGCCATCGCGAGGGATGACTATAACTACTCGCGGCCATCACGCCGCGAAGGGTCGGCGATATTGCCCAGTATGCGCAGTTCACAGGTCAATATTACTGTGGCCATCGATACCAGTGGTTCGATTTCGGCGACTGAGGTCGAAGAATTCATGGCTGAGGTCGATGCGATCAAGGGGCAGGTCAGGGCGCGTATTACCTTGCTGGCCTGTGATCAGGCACTCGATGAAGATGGCCCGTGGGAATTCGAGACATGGGACACCTTCGAGATGCCGAAAAAATTTAGCGGTGGTGGCGGAACCAATTTTAATCCTGTCTTTGACTGGCTGGCGCAACAGCAAGGGCAGTCGGACCTGTTGGTGTATTTCACGGACGCTGAAGGCGTGTTTCCTAAACAGGAACCGTCTTTTCCGACTATCTGGTTGGTCAAGGGTAAGGCCAAGGCACCCTGGGGGCAGCGAATCCAGCTCAACTAGCAGTAGCAGGTATGGGTTTCATTGTATAGAAATGACAAACAAGATTTATAAAAAAGTAACATATTTATAGAAAGGTTATGTTAAACAGGTAGTAATCAGAAAAATAACTGTTTATTTTTTTCAAGTCCCGATGGTGTATCACGTCATAAGAAGGCATACTAGAATCTGTACTGGCATCAGTGCTGGAATAAGGTAAAAAATAATGAAAATAATATTACTGGGTGGACCTGGTGCCGGCAAAGGTACACAGGCCAATTATATTAAAGAAAAATTTGATATTCCGCAGATCTCCACCGGCGATATGCTGCGTGCTGCCGTGAAAGAAGGTACGCCGCTTGGGCTTGAGGCAAAAAAGATCATGGACGCCGGTGGATTGGTATCCGATGAAATAATCCTGGGCCTGGTGAAAGAACGAATCAGTCAGTCTGATTGCACCAAAGGTTTTTTGCTGGACGGATTTCCGCGTACTATCCCGCAAGCCGAGGGATTGAAGCTGCAAGGTGTTGCGATTGATGCCGTGGTAGAAATTGACGTTGATGATAATGAAATCATTAAAAGAATGGCGGGGCGCCGTGTACACCTGGCCTCAGGTCGAACCTATCATATCGAATACAATCCGCCCAGGGTGGAAGGAAAGGATGATGAAACCGGCGAGGACCTCATTCAACGGGACGACGACCAGGAAGAGACAGTTAAAAAACGCCTCGATGTTTATCATGAGCAAACTGAACCGCTAGTAGGATATTATTCTGCCTGGGCTAAAAGCAACGAGTCAGGAGCAGCTGACTACATAAAAATACAGGGTATCGGTAGTGTAGAGGATATCCGGGACAACATTTTTGCGCGTTTGTCCTGATTTTACATGTGAGCGATAAATTGTTGAAAGCAATTTAACATTCACACAAAATGTGTGCTGCAAATCACAGAATATTATAATTATAAAAAATAGAGTATTTATTAAAAATGTGTTAACAAAAATGGTGTGCCGTGCACTTCGACTGCCGGTGCGCACCGTAATGGTTCTGCAATTTTATAAAGGTGATTTTAAATCATGGGGACGGTACCTGGAAATCCTCAAACATCAAGTCATGCAGCTCTAAGTAAGGCGCTATACGTTCTCGAAGTGTTGAAAAGCCTGCCTGCTGGTGAGGTTATTTACCAACAGGTAGAGCAGGTATTGGTTGACTTTCAGACGACACAATCGCAGGTTGAGCGCACTTACCACGTGGTGACACATGCGCTACTCGATGCCTATCTGCAACACCTGCACCCGGGTTCGCCGTTGACCATTCAGGTTCGTCTGTTACAAAGGCGTTTGCAACCGCCTATTTGGTCTTCTGATCTGGATATGATGCGCGCACAAATTGATTTATATGCCGACCATATCCTGTCAATGGAATCGCTCAATGAAGACAAGCTACGCCAAAGTTTGTCCTCGATTTTGACCACCGATGTCCTGTCTGACCATCCAGCTACGACTGACCAGACCAATTCCACATCATCCACTACAGATTTACCGACAGAGCAGGAATCCGAGATAAATAATAACCTAACCAGCAACCAGGAATTTTCGGTGGTGTTGGACCTGTTGTCGAATGAGCTTAGCGACATGGAATCAAAGGAAGGCATGGAAGCCATACGAGAAAGAATGATGAACCTGATCGCAAAGTTGCAGGGCAGTCATGGTGCTATGCTGGAAAACCTGCAGAAAACGATTTCTGTTATGAATAGTACACAAGGAGATCGCTCTAAACTGGACGAGGAACTTAACCGTGTGCGCATGTTAAGCCTCACTGATGAATTAACCGAATTACCCAACCGGCGAGCCTTTATAGATCGACTGGAAGACGAGGTAGGGCGAGTGAAAAGACATCATGCCCCTTTGTCACTTGCCTTGATCGATCTTGATGATTTCAAACGTATTAATGACAAGCATGGTCATTCCGTAGGTGATGAAGTACTGCGTTGTTATGCCGATAATGTTTTTACCCTGTTCAGACAATATGATCTGGTTGCTCGTTACGGCGGAGAAGAGTTTGCGGTACTGTTACCCAATACCGACAAGGATGGAGCCATGTGTGCGCTGAGCAAGGCAATGGATAGAGTAAAAAGACTGCATTGCAGTTGTAACGATGAGTATATTCAGGTCCCTTCTTTTTCGGCCGGCATAGCGGTCTATCATGAAGGCGAGATCAGTAATAACTTCATCGACCGCGCGGATCAGGCACTATATCGAGCAAAATCGCTCGGACGAAACAGGGTGGAAACATCGCTTAATTGAGATAAATAATCCTAAGTAATTGAATACAATGATATAAAATATATTTTATCATATTCTAATATTCTGTATAATACTTATTAATTATACAAGCTCAATTACTAGGAGATAGCCGTGGCTACTGTTGAACTGACGAGTGAAAATTTTGATCAGGTAGTAGGCGAAAACGATTTCGTCATTATTGATTTCTGGGCACCCTGGTGTGGTCCATGCAAAAGTTTTGCCCCTATATACGAAAGCGTTTCAGAAAAACACGACAACATAGTATTTGCAAAAGTAAATACGGAAGATGAAAATGATCTGGCAGGGCATTTCCAAATTCGTTCAATCCCTACGCTGATGATCTTCCGTGAGCAAATCGTGATCTTCTCGCAGCCAGGCATGTTGCCGGAAGAGGCATTTGGTGAACTGATCACCAAGGCTGGAGAGCTGAATATGGACGATGTACGCAAGCAGATTGAAGCCGAGGCGCAAAAAGCAGAGAACGCATAAGTCCCTTCGGATACCTGTACAGGAGCGGTTTCGACCGCTCCTGACTATACTGCCAGTACAATAAGGTCTTATTCAGGCCCGTAGTTGAGTAAGATTACTGATAGCTGACCCAATTTAAATGACATCGGAAAAAGGTTGAACCTCAACCAGATCTCCCGAGTTCACGCCGGCATTTTCTGCCGCTAAAATAATAAAACAGTTAGCGCGACTCATGGATGTAAGAATGTGCGAGCCTTGCACGCCTGTGCTGTTGACGATCAGATTACCCTTATCATCATAGGACAAAATGCCTCGCTGGTATTCCAGGCGTCCGGGTTGTTTACGTAGCGCTGTCATGCAAGGTACGTTCAACTTCAGGCAGAAGCTTTCCTTGAGCCCCATCATTTTCTGTAAAGCGGGTTGCACGAATTGATAAAAGGTTGCCATGGCCGATACCGGGTTTCCCGGAACACCGAAGAAAGCAGCTTTATCAATCTTGCCGATGGCCAATGGTTTACCCGGTTTCATGGCAACACGCCAGAAATTTACCTGGCCGATTTCTTCCAGCGTTTCCTTGACATAATCGGCTTCACCTACCGATACGCCACCAGAGGTGATCACTGCATCGGATATGCCGGCTGCGGTTTTAAAGGCTTCGCGCACGGCATCGCGTTTGTCTGCAATGACGCCCATGTCAATCAGTTCAATACCAAGACGTTTTAACATACCGTATATAGTGTAGCGATTGCTGTCGTATATCTGGCCTTCCTCAAGTTGTTCGCCAACGCTTTTTAATTCATCACCGGTGGAAAAAAATGCGACCCGGCATTTTCGCTTGACCAATACCTCGGGAATACCCAATGATGCAAGCAGTCCCAGTTCGGCCGGGGTGATGAGCTTGCCCTGGTGCAAAATGGTATCGCCGGCTTTCATGTCTTCTCCTGCCATGCGCACATGGTCGCCTTTTATATGGCCAGGCGAGACGATAATGGATTCTTCATTGGCCTGAACCTGTTCCTGCATGATGATGGTGTCAGCGCCTTCTGGTATGACGGCACCCGTCATAATGCGAATGGCTTCGCCCTTATTCAGTTTGCCTTCAAATGGCCTGCCTGCGAAGGATTTACCGGCCAGTCGTAGGTGGGTTTCACCTGTTGGTGGTAAATCTGTACTGTTGACGGCGTAACCATCCATGGCAGAATTATCATAAGGCGGGACATTAATGGTTGACTGAATATCCGCATCCAGTACACGACCCAGTGACTGGCGTATGGCGAGTTTTTCCTGTCCGCTGATAGCAGACACGTTGCCCAGTATTTTGGCTTTGGCTTCCGTTACACTCAATAGATCGGCAGCCATTTGATCGCAATTTTGTTTCATGTTCTGGTCTCTTTGTTAAATATATGGATAGACTCTGTTCTATTCTATAGAAAAAAATGCTCAATATAATCCGCAATTTCAAGTGGTTTGTTAAGGTCCAGTTTTTTGATCGGGTAGTTTGGCTGCAGGTCATCCGTGGCAATCGCAATAATATTTTCATCATCCGGATGGAGCAGGGTTTTACCATGTGATTTTCTGTGTACCTCAATCTTGCTGAAAGCCGTCTGTTTAAAACCTTCTACCAGTATCAGGTCGAGTTGTTTGTCATCTAGTTGGCAGATGAGTTCTGGCAGTTCCGGTTCGGTTGTCTGCAGATACTCAGTTATTAGAAATGATCTTGCAGGTGAGGTAAGCAGGGTTTGTGCAGCACCGGATTTGCGCAGCTCAAAACTGTCTTTGCCTGGTGTGTCCATCTCGATCTCATGGTGAGATTGTTTTATCACGCCGACACGAAGCCCCCGTTCATTGAAGATAGTGATCAGCTTTTTTATCAGGCTGGTTTTACCGCTACCGCTATAGGCAGCAAAGCCGATAACAGGAGTCTTGTTTGCAGTCTTGTTCATGGTGTGAGATAGCCCAGAAAACGTTTCAGATCCCGCTGGTTGTTGATATTAATGTCAGGTGCGTGTTGTTCCTGTAGAATCAATACGCTCATATCGAGTTGTTTAATCCAGTCCATGACTTTATGGTGACCTGACTTCAGGTAGTTATTCAAACCGGGCTGTACCCTTTCGTGCATGATTGAAATCAATGGCTGTAACCTGTCCTGGATCTGCAGACAGCAAATGTCAGTTTGTTGTATGAGTAACTTTTCACGTAGTGTCACCACAATCTGTTCTGGTACTGCAGGCATGTCACACGGATAACAAAATAGTAACTCGTTTTTTTCCACATGAGCTAATGCGCTGAGTATCCCGGCCAGTGGCCCGGCAAAATCGCCAACATTGTCCCCGATTACGTCAAAACCTGTTTGCTCATAGACACTCCTGTGCCGGTTTGCACTGATCATCAGGTGATCGACTTGCCCGCTGATTGCATCACATACGTAGTTGACGAGGTGTTTTCCATGGGCTTCAACCAGGCCTTTGTCCTGGCCGCCCATGCGACGGCCTTTTCCACCTGCGAGTACGACAGCATGTGTTTTTGGGGGCATTGTTTGAGCACTCATGCTTTGCTTAATAGTAGTGATTTGTAAAAAATATCATTAAATCAGATACATATAATATCATTTCGCTGTCGAAAATAATACTTGAACAATTTAAAAAGTTAGCATATTCTAATAAAACGAATTTTTGGTTGATTATCAGTTTAATCATGTGTTTTTTGGTTAGAAATTGAGTATTTGTTTACGATTCTTTTAGGAGAGATGAAGATGAAATTCAGCAAGATTGCAATCGCAGCTGCCCTGATGGGTGTAACTACTGTTTCCAGTGCCTGGTTCGGCGGTCCTTTCAACAATAACGGTTTTGGTAATGGCAACGGTTTCGGTGACGGCGCATTTAACTTCAACATGAACGCACGAACTAATGTTCACGGCAATGCACATGGTAACGGCTATAATTCATATGCTCCTTACTATGGTTATGCGCCTTACGGAGCACCACATGCATACGCTCCTCAGCATGCAGAACAGCAAAAAGCGGCTGCAGACCAGTTCAAGAAATTTGAAGAACAGCGTAAAGCTGCTTTTGAAGCCCAGCAAAAAGCGGCCAAAGAAATGCAGGCACGTATGGAAGAACGTCGCAAAGCTGCTATGGAAGCACAGAAAAAGGCCTATGAAGCACACATGGCTATGATGAAGAAGCGTTTCGACAGCAAGTAATTGTTAAACGCGATGTGCCAGCATGCGCAGGCACAGAAAAAAGCCGTGTTATTCAACACGGCTTTTTTTATGGTACTGATGGGTTCGCAGGGCAATCAAGCTGGCTATGCCGGCTTTTGGAAGTTGCCCCGCCAAATGAAAATAAATTATGTTAGCCGCTAATTATATATTATGGGTGCCATATATTTTCAAGTAATGACAATAAAAACAATAAGTTATTAATTCATTAGCCAGACAAACAATTAAATTATAATATAAACAAATGTTGATATAATAATACAGATAGGATATGCTTTATCTGTACTTAAGTTAAAGAACATTTTTATAAATCACTCATTTAATTACTTCGGAGAAATGAAAATGAAAAAAATCACTACTATCGCATTAGCGTCTGCCTTATTAGTAGCTGCAGGTTCTGCAAGTGCCTGGGGCTGGAATCCATGGAACAACGGTTGGGGAAACAACGGTTGGGGTAATGGTAACGGCTGGGGTAACGGCGACATGTCTTTCAACATGAGCGGTAACAGCAACATGCATGGAAATGGCTATGGTAACGGTTACAACAGGGGTTACGGTTATGCTCCTTATGGTGCTCCTTACGGCTATGCTCCATATGGCGCTCCTTACGGTGCTGCACCTTACGGCGCTCCTTATGGCGCACCTTACGGCGCTCCAGTTGCACCAGCAGCTCCTGCTCCAAAGAAGTAAGTTCATTCGAAACTGGATGATCTGATGTATCGGCCGGCCCCGTGTCGTGTCGATACATCACACCATTTCTGTGCAGCCTCGTGATATGGGTTCAATGCAGGAATAGGGACGATAACCGGACAATATTCGTCCGAAATAATATAAAACAACAGTCATTCCACCTGGATACAATCCTGTTCTGAGTGACTTTCGAACTACCATAAGCTGCAGCAAATTGAGTGGGTATATTATGCGTGAAGAAACATTTGATTGTGCGGCCTTGTCATTGAAAGCAATTTCGCATCCATTACGGCTGAAGATCCTGTGTACGCTCGGACAGCAATCCCTGTCAGTCAAGGACCTTGCAGAAACCGTTGGTAGTTCACAAAGCAATGTTTCCCATCATCTTTCAACCTTGAGAGATAAGGGAATGCTGGTTTCAACCAAGGAAGCCAAGAATGTTTTTTACCATCTTAGGGATCCAAGAATGCTGGGTGTGTTTGAGTTGATGCGCCAGATGTTCTGCATAGATGGTGAGTAATTAATAAATTAATGAATCATTAAACATAACGTTTTGTGCAGGCAAATGAAAAATTGCGGTTGCACATAGGTTGTGCAAGACTAGAAGCCTTGGACGTATGTCACTGGTCGATTAGTCAGGCCGGTATGGCGGTTCGAATAATTGCAAATATTATGACTGGGCGAACTGATCTGGGTCAATTGTATTAGTGTGTTTTGAGACCATAATACCTTGTTTATAATACCTATATATAAGGAGTGACAAATGGCTGATCTTTTTTCACAGGAATGGATGAACGCTTTCAAGGACCATTGGAACGCGGAGTCTTCCCTGTCTGACAAGCTGGCAGAAATCAATTTTAATTCCGTTATCGGCTATGGTTTTGATGGTGATGACAGCCCGGCTGGTGTGTTGGTAGTCGAAAACGGTAAGGCTGTGAATGCCGGCAGTTATAATGGCGAAGAGCTTAACTGGGATCTGCGAGCATCGGCTGATCACTGGAATAAGTGGATGAGCAAGCCACCCGGCATGATGGGGCTGGGCATGGCCTATACTTCACGTAAGCTGAAATTTAACGTTGGAGACTATGGGGCCATGATAAAGGATCCACGCATGGCTGGCCCGTTTATTAAAAGTTTTGCAGTTATGGGGCAGGTCTAGCGGTTACTTATTGGCCCCGGGTTTTATCATAAAAGTAGTAATCTTTAATCAGGCAGGAAAACATAACAATGAAAAGAACTAAAACGGCTGCAGGGTTTGTCATGTCTTTGTCTGTGCTTGGTATGATGGATGCCGGGGCGGCACCTGTGAACCAGTTTGCCCAGTCAGGCCAGTTCTCCCAGTCAGGCCAGTTCCCCCAGTCAGGCCAGTTCCCCCAGTCAGGCCAGTTCCCCCAGTCAGGCCAGTTCCCCCAGTCAGGCCAGTTCCCGGCTCCTCAGGCTGGAGCTCATTATCCTGCCACTTCATTCTCACAGTCCAGACAAACTGCGCGGCCGATACCGACTCCCAGTGTTCAGCAGTACACCGGGGATTCGGTGATCATTGTACGCTCGATACCGACGAACCCCAGTGTCGTACTGGGTGGTACGGTTATCCCGTATAAAGATGTCACCCTGGCAGCGCAGATCCCTGGTCGCATCGAGTTTATTGCCGGCAAGGAAGGGCAGAGCTTCGAACCAGGGCAGGTTCTGGTAAGCATCGATGATGATGACCTGCTTGCGCAACGTCGTCAGGCGCTGGCCCAGCTCACGAATGCCGAATCGGCGATACGTAATGCTCAGGTTCAATATTCACGCGAATTGATTTCCCCGCAGTCAAAGAATATCAATCGTATGCCAGGTATGGGTATGCCATCCCTGTTCGATCAGTTTTTTACTCGCGGTATGGGAAATACCATGGGCTATGGCAATCCGTCGATGGATCGCCATGCCGACCTGTATACCCGTGGGACAGCCGTCAGCCAGGCCCAGGCGCGCATGATTCGCGCTCGTTCCAAGCTCGAAGAAGTGGATGCGAGGTTGCGTGACACCCGGGCGATTGCCCCTTTCTCAGGTCAGATAGTAAAAAAACTGGTTGAAGTTGGTGATACCGTGCAACCGGGTCAGGCGCTCCTGAAATATGCCGATACCAATGCATTGCAATTAAAGGTGGATGTGCCTGCCAGACTGATGCCTGGTCTGCAAAACGGCATGATTGTCAATGCCAGGCTGGATGTGGGTGACACGCTGACAGAAGCCAGGGTTGCACAGATTTTTCCTATGGCAGATGTACAGCGCCATACGGTGACTGTTAAATTTGATCTTCCCGAGGGTGTTTATGCCGGTCCTGGTATGTATGCCGAAGTCAATATCCCGGATGTGAAAGCGCCTGTACGAAATATCGTTCGTATTCCCGAGTCCGCAGTAAGAACGAGAGGCAGTTTGCCGGCGGTTTTTCTTGTCAATAAACAGAATAAAACCGAACTACGTTATGTGCGTCTGGGTAAAAAAGAGCAGGGTCTGGTGTCGGTATTGTCCGGGTTGCGTGACAATGATCGCATCCTCGCCAACCCGGCGATCAATACGCGGGCTGGCTGGACACCCGGACAACCTGTGGGTAGTTCATCGCCGAGTCAATAACGGTCAGGTAGCCGAAATTAATAATGGCTTACCGTGTTAGCAAACTGTGTTCCGGCAAGACCGGAGTCGTCAGAAATTTAAGGCACGATGTTTAATGAGCGAAGAAGAAAAAAAACCATCTGAAAACGAAATACAGAATACCGATAACGAGCTGGATACCAGGCATTTGGGTATTGCTGGCAGGATAGCCAATAGCTTTATAAATTCCCCTGTGACTCCATTGTTAATGATGGCTGCGTTGGTGATCGGTTTGCTGGGACTGTTTTTCACGCCCCGCCAGGAAGACCCGAAAATTTCTGTACCGATGGTGGATATTTTTGTGCAGTATCCCGGTGCATCCGCCGAACAGGTCAGTAGTCTCGTTACCGATCCACTTGAACGCATCATGAGTGAGATACCGGGTGTCAGGCATGTCTATTCTGCCAGTCGCCGTGGTGATGCCATTGTCACAGTGCGTTTTCTGGTTGGCGAAAACCTTGAGGAATCCATCGTCAAGGTGCACGATAAACTGCAATCCAATCTGGACAAGATGCCACCGGGTGTTACTCACCCATTGGTGAAACCGATCGGTATTGACGACGTACCGGTTGTTACTGTCACGCTGTGGTCTGAAGAGTTGGATGATGGTTTGCTGCGTACGCTTGCCCAGGGTGTATTGCAACGTATCAAGGAAGTACCGGATACGGGCAAGGGATTTGTTGTCGGTGGCCGTAGTGAGCAGATCCGGGTCGAGGTATCGCCGGAGCGTCTGAATGGTTTTGGTATCAGTATTGACCAGGTAGCGAATACGATTCGTACTGCCAATTCCGAACGTCAGGCCGGTAGCGTCGAGGGTGGTAATACGGCTTACGAGGTCTACACGGGTGCTTTCCTGAAGAATGCTGAAGATGTGTCGAGACTGGTTGTCGGTATTCGTCAAGGTATGCCAGTGTATGTCAGGGATGTTGCGGAGGTCTTCGAGTCACCGGCCGAGACACAACAACTGGTTGCATTTTCTTCCGGTGCGGCGCGCGACAAGCAGTTGCCTGTAGCTCACCTGGCGCCGGCCGTGACCATTGCGGTAGCGAAAAAAATTGACAAAAATGGCGTTACGGTTGCCAATAATATTTTAGACAAACTGGAAAGCCTGGAAGGCGATCTGATACCGTCTAATGTCAATGTGGAGATCACTCGCAATTATGGCGAGACGGCCAATCACAAGGTTAACGAATTACTCAAGGCCATGTTCGAAGCCGCCGTTGCGGTCAGTTTGTTGTGTCTCGTCGGCCTGGGTATCAGGGCGGCATCGGTTGTTATTACCATTATCCCGATAGTGATACTGTTGACGATCTGGGCTGCCTATGTGCTTGATTACACGATAGACCGCGTCAGTCTGTTCGCGCTGGTGTTTTCTATCGGTATACTGGTTGATGACGCGACCGTGGTAGTAGAAAATATCTTCAGGCGCTGGCTCAAGGCCGGGCGCACCACGGTGGACATTGCTGTTGATGCCGTACGTGAAGTAGGTAACCCGACGATTCTCGCAACGCTGACCATCGTAGCGGCGATGCTGCCCATGGGTGTGGTCAGCGGTCTGATGGGGCCATATATGCGACCGATTCCGGTGCTGGGTTCCGCAGCCATGGCCTTCTCGCTTATAGCGGCCTTTATTTTTGCGCCCTGGTTGGCCATGCGGGTACGTCCACAATTACAGGCACTGGAAAAAGCTGAACAGCGAGAGCGTCGTGTCAATGATTTGATCGGGCGTTTTTACAATCCTTGCATGAAGCCCTTGTGCAACAACAGTCGCCTCAGTTATATATTCCTGTATTCATTGATTGCCCTGACCTTTATTGCCTGTAGCCTGTTTTATACCAATGCAGTCACGGTAAAAATGCTGCCGTTCGATAACAAACCTGAGTTTAATGTCGTTGTGAACATGCCCGAAGGTACGGCCTTGCCGGTAACCGCGAATGTCACCACGCAATTTTCAGATGTGCTTAAAGATATTCCGGAAGTAACAGCGTTGCAGAGCTACATAGGAACGGCTTCACCATTTAACTTTAATGGCATGGTTCGTCATTATTATCTTCGTCAGCAGCCATGGGAATCCGACATCCAGGTCATGTTGCTGGACAAGGATAACAGGGAGCGATCCAGTCATGAAATTGCAGTGATCGCACGCAAAAAGCTGAATGATTACATCGCGGCACATGACGATATCAAGTCGACGGGTGTGGGTATACAGATCGTGGAAATGCCACCAGGGCCTCCCGTGCTACAAACGGTTGTCGCAGAAATCTATGGGCCGGATGCGCAAACGCGTCGTCAGGTTGCACAGGACATGACTGACATCTTCCACAAGGCAGAAGGTGTTGTCGATGTCGATAACTACATGATTACCCCGCACGAGTACTGGCGTTTTGAAGTCGATACTGAAAAGGCCGTCAGGCAAGGTATTTCGGTTGATACGATCAACCGTAACCTGGAGATGGCGCTGGGTGGTTACAAGCTGGGTGATGTGAAGCGCGGTGTTGTGCTGGAGCCCACCTATATAGTCATACAGGTACCACTGGAATCCCGCTCTCAGATTGAGCGACTGAATTCACTGCCAATCGTCAGTCCGGATACGGGCAAGACAACACCCCTGGCCGAGTTGGGGCGTTTTGTAACAGCAAAATCTGACCAGATTATTTATCACAAGGATTTACGTAGTGTTGAATACGTTACAGGTGAAATGGAAGGGCGACTGGGTGCGCCGATCTATGGCATGTTCAATATCGAAGACCTGTTGGAGGAATACAAGACACCTGATGGCGTCACCATCACCGGCATGCCTGTAGGCTTACTGGGGCCGCCGCCGACGGATGAGATTTCGGGTTTTGAGTGGGGTGGAGAATGGACCGTCACCTATGAAACGTTCCGTGACATGGGGCTGGCATTCATGGCGGCATTGCTGTTCATCTACGCATTGATCGTCTGGGAATTCAAGAACTTCAAGCTCGGTGGCCTGATCATGGCACCTATTCCCTTGACCTTGATCGGTATTATTCCGGGTCACTGGATTATGAGCGCTGAGTTTACAGCGACATCGATGATTGGTTTTATTGCCCTGGCGGGAATCATCGTCCGTAACTCTATTCTTATGGTGGAGTTTGTGATCAATGAGTTAAAAAATGGAGTGGACATAAAAACAGCGGTTATCAATGCGGGGCAAATCAGGATGCGACCGATATTTATTACTGCATTGACACTGATGGCAGGGGCATTCGCTATCTTGTTTGATCCTATCTTCCAGGGAATGGCTGTGAGTCTGTTATTTGGTACGGCCGTCGCAACCGTGTTGACCCTGGTGGTTATCCCGCTGGGTTGTATCACTGCCAGAAAGCAGTTCTATATCCTGATCGGAGAGGAGATGCCTGCCGATCAATTGGCTACAACAAAAGCCGACAGCGGATTACCTTTGTGGATGGTCGTCTGGAGTAAAACCATCGTTGTACTGACGTGGATTTTTTATGCCCTGCGCGCCGTGTATTTTGTTGTACAGATGGTGATCCAGAAAATCATGGAGATGGTTCGCAAACGTCGATCAGATAAGGGTACGGATGATGGCGGTGGCAATACACCCACACCCACCCCGCCAACATCACCTCCAGCACCCGATGCCGGCGGCAGTGAAAATGCCATGTCATCCGGTGATATAGTAAGCGAGCCGGTCAACAGGTCTAAAGCAGTAGCAGATTCTGCGGCTGAAACAACATCGGCTGTTGCTGATGTGGCAGAGCAGGTGGTTGGCCAGCCAACTTCGTCGGCAGAGACGCAGACAGATAAACCGGTTAAAGAAAAACCGACACCGAAACCAGTGAAGAAAAAGGTAGCTGCTAGGAAAAAGGATACAGCTAAGAAAAAGGCCGTCAGCAAGAAAAAAACAGGCAACGCAAAAACAAGCACTGCTCCGGAAATAACTGAAACTGATTCGCCCAGGAAGAAGGCAAGCAGTAAAAAGAAGGTCAGTAGTAAAAAGAAAGCAAGCAGTAAAAAGAAGGTGACTGTCAAAAAAGAAACTGCAGTTGCGGGCAATGATGAAAAATCTGCTAAAGTGACAGTAAAGAAAAAGACGTCAGGCAAACGGCGTGGGATCAGATTGAAAACAGATCTCTAATGTCTGGATTGCATGGCCAGGCGTAGTCCTGGCGTATAAGCAGGTGAGTCACCTGTGATAGTTTAAGAGGGACTAAAAATGCCAATTTTACGAAGAAGTATATTTACCGGCCTGGCTACACTTTACCTGTTGCCAGCAGTACTACAGGCAGAAACGGGTGTTGCACAGGCAGCCAGGCCACATTATGACGGCAATAATACATTCGAAATGGCGCCACCGCCTCCCGGCCCCTATCAGATAGACACCATGCCAATGACAGTCCCTGAAGAGGAGTATAGTCAGGTTCCTCACTACCAGCAGCCACAGGTATTTCAGGAATTGCCGCCACAGGCCTACGCACCGGCAAAGCCTATGCGACCACAATACAATATGCACCCGGGACAAGGCTACGGTTACGGATATATGCCTCCACAACAGCAGGCTTATCCGCAGCCAGGCTATCGCTATTGAAATGATAGTTGCAACCCGACAAGGGTTCATGAAGGCCAGTCGCGTACATGCGAGAGCTTTAATGCTGGCACTATTGATATTTTATCCGATGGCAGGATATAGTGCTGATGATGGCAACCCCTGGATTAAAGGCTTTGGGCAGCAGTCATCCCCGGGCAAGGCAAAACGCCCATGGGGCGAAACCTCACCATTGCAAAGCAGGCAGGCGCCAGCATCACCATCCTCACAACCATACCTGCCTCAACAACCCTATCAACCGCCGTATTATTATGGTGGAGGAGTGCCGGCTCTCCAAGGACCAGGGTATCCGGGTACAGGTTATTTACCGTATGGTTCCTATATGGGGCCATACTCATACCCGGGGTATGGTGGAGGCTATCCAGGTTATTACCCGGGCAGCAATATGTGGCCCGGGTCGATGAATTTCCCGTTCTTTGGTTGGTGAGTGTCTATAAATGATGTTAATTGACGTAAGTCAAAGAACCTTTAAGTTTATTATTCTATGCTAATAGACATGGGAAGAGGGAATTCAGTTTTCCAAAACTTGTAACAAAAGCTACATTATTTAGTTACAAGCGTAGGTAAAGCAATGTACAGGTTTGCTCCACCTGTTTCATGGTGAGTTGTAGACGGAGTATGACAGGTTTCATGGCGGTGACTGAGTCGTTATGAAAGTTTATCTAAATTGATGGAGGGACTTAACAATGAAGAAGAGTCTGAAAGTAATGGCAATCGTTGCTGCATTAGGTATGGCGGCCTTGCCTCTTGGTTCAGCCCATGCATGGTGGGGCGGCAGTCCCTGGGGCGGTGGTCCCTGGGGCGGTAGTCCTTGGAATAATAGTGGCTGGGGCGATGGCAGTGGCTGGGGTGATGGCAATATGTCATTTAACTTCAGTGGTCGTGGCAGCGGTTATGGTGACGGTCGTGGGTATGGCTACGGTTATCCGGGCTATGGTGGCTATGGTTACCCAGGTTACGGCGGTGGCTATCCGGGCTATGGTTACCGGGGCTATGGCCCAGGTTACGGCTCAGGTTACGGCCCAGGTTATGGTTATCCACCTCCACCTGTGCCAGCAGCACCACCTGCAGCGCCAGCTAAATAAGCTGTGTTTTACAAGCACAGGGAAGTGCTCATTTCAATTCTGCAGAAAGGTTGCCATGTAATGAGGTTTGTCCGTATTACCTGTACGTCTATTTTAATATTGTTATTGCAAGTTTTTCCCGTATCAGCCTCTGCAAAGGAGTTTTCGGCCGAGGCCTACCAACAGTACCCGCAGGGCCAGTCCCGTACAGCTAAAATGCATATCGGCAAGAATGGTGTTCGCAGAGAGTACACCCATAACCGGCAAACGATCATCGAGATTTATCGTCCCTCAAAAGGCCAGCAAATTATTATCTTTCCCGCACAGCGTAGTTATCAATTGCGTGAAGGTGTAAAAGTCAGGACGGGTTTGGAAAAACCGGCCGGAAAACCGGTTAATCCCTGTGAAGGTAACAAGACGGATACCTGCAAGTCACTGGGACAGGAAAAAATAGCTGGCAGGGTAGTAGAGAAATGGGAAGTCAGTAGACAAAGTAAGGGTAAAACCATCCGTGCCCTGATGTGGATAGATGTCGAGCGAGGTCAGGCCTTGCGGCAGTTTTTCCCGGACGGCAGCGCCGTTGAGTTACTAAATATGGGGAGTGAAACCATCGATGGTCGTCAGACAGAAAAGTGGGTGATGCAGCAGACCCGACCTGACGGTACCTCTGAGAAAACATTTCAATGGTATGATCCTGAATTAGGGATTACTATCAAGGAAGTCCTGACGGGTGGCTTCACCCGGGAATTGCGAAATATCAAACAGGGGCAGCAGCCTGCCAGCCTGTTTGAGATACCTGAGGGATATCGGCAGATAGAGTTGACAGCACCCGGGCAGAAATAGCAGCATAGTAATGCAAGAATAACCAAATAACACCGGAGGAATAGGGAATGAAAAAATTGATCTTGTTTTTTGCCGCAACGATGATGGCATCACCTGTCATGTTACAGGCCAATGGCGTCCATCATCAAGGCTGGAACCGTTACGCTCCACCCATGTGGCATCCTGCAAATCAGTATCGTCCCTGGAATATGCCCTGGCAGGCTGCGAGATCATACGCGCCACCACGTGCCGTTTATCAAGCGCCTTACTGGCGGCAGCCCTCGCCGACACCATATGCAGGCCGTAGCCAGCAGTTCAGGTCTCCGATGATGAATCCTGCAGCTAGCCGATACAATGCACCGCCTCCACGGTTGGCTTACAACAGGCCGGTCCAGCGACCTTATCCACGTCCCTACTGGATGCAGAATCGAAAGCCTGTCATGCCGATGCACGCGTATGCACCAAAGCCTGTTCGACACATGCAGATGCCCCGGCAAGCAGCGATGAATAGTTATCGATTTCAGCCGCGTGCCGCGATGCCACACCAGAGACCCTGGCAACAAATGGCAAGGCGCGCCCCTGTAATGTCACAGCCTGGTGTGCGGGGTCAGCAGCCTCGACAGTTCTACCGTCCAAACGCAGGACGACAGCAGATCGCGCGTTTCGCAAGACCGTTGCCTTATAGTCAGCCGCAGCGCTTCGCCTATCGGCCGATCGCGCAGCAGCGTCCTGTCATGATGGCAAGACAGTTTCCCCCGGCAACGTATCGCCCCTGGGGAAATGTCAACAGGACGATGGCAGCCAGACAACCGCAGCCAGTAGCACGTCAATATGCCCATATGGCAACACCTGCATGGCAACAGCGACCAGAAATGAACCCGGTTCGTTTCAACCGCCCTGTCAGCAGGGTCAGTTATCTGAGATAGGTCATTGGTTATGTCTGCAAACGGGTCAGTGACAAGACGACATCCGGGCCGGTGGCAGATGTTTTTACTGTTACTCGTTGTAGGCCTGATACAGTCTGATGCAATGGCTTATTACCAGCCGGGTTATTATAATAGTGCGCCATATCACCCCGGGAGATTCTATCCCGCCTGGCGATATAACCCGTATTATGCGGCAGCTCCATGGGCCGGCAGGTATGCCGGTTATTACCCCTGGTACCGTGTACGCAGCCACCAGGGCCCATGGGGTAACCTTACAGGTGGTATCGCACCCGATGGTAGTTTCTGGGTTAACATCAAGTTTGGTGGTCGCTCAGAAGACTGGCAAACGCTGTTGACCTTGATGCAAATGTCAGCCGCCATGCGCATGAATACGGATCAGCCCATGAGCGCCATGCCGATATTTGATACTGCACAATAGAACTACGATAAGAAAGCGAATAATAATTAATGATTACAGTAATTGCGAATTTAAAAGGTGGCTCTGGCAAGAGTACAGTTGCCTTCAACCTGGGGGTCTGGTTGCTGAAGAAAGGCCATCCGGTTGCCGCTTATGACCTTGATCCGCAGATGACCTTGTCAGATGTCGCCATGGTCAGGCAGGAAGAAGGCTATTCGCCACCACTGCAGGTATACCTGGCACAGGAAGCGTTGGCAGAACACCTCTGTTATCACCCTGGAGAAGTCCTCGTTGATGTTGGCGTGGCCAATCTTCCTCGTATGAAAGAAGCGATAGGTGTGGCTGACCGGGTAATTATTCCCGTACCACCGAGTCAGCCGGATGTCTGGGCAACGCAGCGTTTTCTGGAAATGATCAAGGATGCCTGTCAGGGTGAGACCCCGCCCGAGGTGCTGGCATTTATTAACCGCGCCGATACTCATCATGCCGTGCGGGAATCGGATGAAGCCGAAGAGGCACTGAAAATGCTACCCGGAGTGAGCCTTTTTCCTCATCGACTTTACCAGCGAACTATTTATCGCCGTTCGTTAAGTGAAGGTCTGGCGGTGTTTGAATTATGGCCCACGTGCAAGGCCTCAAAGGAAATCAATGCCTTTGCAAGTGAATTGTACCCGGACATTGCAAAATCTGCAGGTAGCAAAAAATAGATGACAGGAGAATTTATATGAAATGGTTAAATCCTATTTTGCGTCACGGGGTCGTAGTGATTGTGGTTATCGCTATCGCCATTGCCTTTGCTTATCGCCAGCAATTGTTCCCGATGTTCTTCAGTCAGCCAGCCACACAGGCTGAAAGTAGCCAGACAGCAACGGGGCAGAAGACTGATGAGGCGAGTAAGGAAGTGCCTGCAGCACCGACAACTGAAGCTGGCAAGGAAATTCCAGCAGCACCGATAGCTAAAACAACACCCATGCCTGATAGTACTGCTGCTTCAGCCACCCCGCAATCACTACCCGATGATCAGGCTAAAGCAGGCTTCGAGTCAGGTGCACTCTCTGCACCACCAGTACAGCAACAAGGGCCTACGCAGAAAATGATGGATGATAACAGGCGAGCCGATATCTCCGGCTCAACACAAACAGCACCGAGATCTCCTGCGCCAGCTCCTTCACAGCGGCCGATGCCGGCTCAGCCTTTTATACCCGCACAACCGCACGCACCGGCCCGCCCGCCAGTTCCTCCTGTAGCGCAACAACCGGGTGAGTCACAACCAATGCCAATAAACAGGCAGCCGGTTGATAAGGAGAAGATGCAGAATTTTATATTGATCCTGAACAACGCCCGCCATGCCTACTGGCAGAGGGAGATGGACAAGGCCGAAAAGGCTTACCAACAGGCCATTCGTTTGATGCCTGATGTTGCTGATACCTATGGTGAACTAGGTAATCTTTATTACAGTCAGGGTGAATGGCAGAAAGCGGGAGAGGCTTTTTATCAAGCGGCTGTGCGTTTGCTGGATACGAATCGTGTCGGCAAGGCCTATCATTTAATGACTATATTACGCGGATTGGCTCCGGAGCGTGCCGAGGCCTTACAGAAAAAAGCAACGAAAATGGGTCTGCGATAGCCATATTAAACTGGAAGGAGAATTATCATGAGAATCATCAAAAACTTGCTGGCTTTGATCGGCCTGGCAGCTGTCCTCATCGTTGTCTATGTCTGTGTTAGTTATTCCAGTTTACTTGGTCTGGCTACCGAGCTTGATCCGAAGGCAGGTAGTGTTTACCTGGAAATGGCAGAAAACCTGGCCAGCACAGGGAATTCAGCTGAAGCAACTGTCTGGCGCGAGAAGGTTGCCGATGGCTTAAGTGCAAAAGACGTAGAAGATGTCATGAAGTCCGTGGCCAGTGAACACAATATAAAAAATGTTGGCGAGTTACCACTGTATAAAGAGGTCGCAGCCATGAGTGGTAAACCATACCGTTATGCCAAGATTTTTATGTTTTGTAATGCGCTGACGGCTGCAAAAATGATGGATTTCAACGATGCCTATTCTGCCTACCTGCCCTGTCGGGTCAGTCTGCTGGAAGACCAGAAAGGCCAGCTCTGGGTGTATACATTGAATATGGACCTCATGATACATGGGGGCAAAACGTTGCCACCGGAGCTTAAAAAGGAGGCCGAGCGCGTGAAGATGGTTATCACCGACATCATGAAAAGAGGTGCAGAAGGGGATTTCTAGCGCAAAAAACGTGTATGTCAAGCTGAAAGGACGATCATTATTTAACATATTATGATATAATAATATATTAGCTGCCAAACAATTTAATCAGGTAAAAAATATGACCGTCGAAAGTGAAAAAAACAACGGTAATAAAGAAAATTCTGGAACAGAAGCAAAGGACGGTTCTGGGAATAGTGCATTCAAAGAAGATGCGAGTGGGCTGCTACTGAGTGAGCACCCCACGGTTACCAGCCTGGAAAAGATCTACCAGGTTTTTGCAGCCAGCACCAAGCGTTGGGAGACCATTGTGTACCCGGCCATACTGGCGTTCATGATTCTGGCCGGTTACGGTTTCTATTTGATCTATAGTCTGACATCCGATGTTGGCAAGGTGACCGAACAAATGAAGGTGGTTTCAAGCAGCATGCTCACCATTTCAGGTGATATACATACCATGTCGAACAGTGTCGTCAACATGAACCTGTCCGTACAGGGTATGCAACAAACACTTGCCAAGCAATTGACTGAAATGCAAAAATTTAACACCTCCATGAATGAAATGAATCATTCCGTGCGTATCATGTCGGCATCGATGAACCAGATGCGACTGGATATGGGAATGATGAATCGCAACGTATCAAGGCCGATGAATTTTATGAATTCCTTTATGCCCTGGTAAAACTGAACATAAACTGACAGTATTGGAACGGCTGATGTGGTTTAGATCGAACAGACTCAGTAAACGTTTAAAAGAACTTGAACATCATCTCAGTAATGAAAATCCATTACTGGTATCTGTAGTTAAAAGCTTTCACAAACTGGATCGTGCAGGTTATGCAACGGGGCTGCTGGAGCGTAACGAATCTTTTGCCGACCAGATATCTTGGTGGCCATTGATCTCGGTACTAGGTACATTTTCCGCAGGGAAATCCACATTCATCAATCACTTCCTCGGTATGCGCTTACAGGAAACTGGTAATCAGGCAGTGGATGACAAGTTTACCGTGATCTGTTTCAAGGAAGAGGAGCAGACACGTATATTGCCCGGGATCGCTCTGGATGCAGATCCGCGTTTCCCGTTTTACCAAATCAGTAGTAGCCTGGAAGACGTATCGCCAGGTGAAGGTCAGCGTATAGACTCCTATTTACAGCTCAAGGCATGCAACAGTGAGATCATGCGAGGTCGTATTATCGTGGATTCTCCCGGCTTTGACGCTGATGCACAAAGGCAGTCGATTTTACGCAGCACTGAACACATCATAAACCTGTCCGATCTGGTTCTGGTGTTTTTTGATGCGCGCCACCCGGAACCGGGCGCCATGCGAGAAACACTCAGCCACCTGGTGGCGAAAACAATCGAACGCCAGGACGCCGCCAAGTTCTTGTTTATACTCAACCAGATTGATACTGCTGCGGGAGAAGATAACCCGGAAGAGGTTGTGGCCTCTTGGCAGCGTGCGCTGGCGCAGGAAGGGCTGACAGCCGGGAAATTTTATACGATTTATAATCCAGATGTATCCGTGCCGATCGAGAATGACGAAATAAGAAAGCGCTACGAAGACAAACGTGACAAGGACCTGGAAGCTATTCACAATCGCATGTCTGAAGTCAGTGTGGAGCGTTCCTATCGTATTGTGGCAATGCTGGATAGTACTGCCAAATCCTTTGAGCAGGAATGGATGCCGCGCCTGCAAACCTGTCTGGAAAAATGGCGACGAGGTGTCTTGTGGGCAGATGCAGCTGCCTATACCTTGCTGTTGTCTGTCTTTTTATTTGCCTCTCTATCGCTGGATTACTGGCAAGGTTTTCGTTTTTCTCCTCCCTGGCTGCAAAATATCGAAGATGCTCGCTGGCTATTTCTGTTAGGGGCTGTTGTGCTGACGTTGCTGGTCTATGTGCATTACCTTTCGAGAAAATTTGTTGCCGGCAGGGTAATCAACTGGATCAGGAAAAAATTTGGCAGTGAGGACGAAGGTAATAAGCTGGTTCGAGCCTTTAAATTTAATGCACGCTCATGGAACAGTATTTTTGCCGAGCATCCTGTCGGCTGGAGTAAGCGTACGAGTAAAAAAACACGTGAAGTTATCGACGAGGCAGACATGTTCGTGCAAATGTTAAATGATCAGTTTACCAACCCGTCAGGTGACAGCCATAAGTAAGCAGATAGTGTCGCACCGGTGATTCAATGAATACATTTCTGGATGTGTTTAAGTCGTTGTTTAGCAGCAGTCGTGACCTGCTGCCAATCATACTGGTCGTTACTTTTTTTCAGCTGTTCGTACTGCAGCAGCCTTTTCCTGAACTTGGCAAAATGATCGTGGGCATATTATTTGTCATGGCAGGCATGTCTATGTTCATTCGGGGCCTTGAAATGGGGCTGTTTCCTATCGGTGAGTCGATGGCCTATTCGTTTGCTCGCAAGGGCAGTCTGTTCTGGCTGTTACTCTTCTCCTTTTTGCTGGGATTTGGTACAACCATTGCCGAGCCGGCATTGATCGCAGTCGCCAAGGAGGCTTCGGTTATCGCTGCTGAGGGTGGCATGATCGAAAACAACAAAGAGGCCATGCGTGCTTACGCGACCGGGCTCAGAGTAACAGTTGCCTTGTCTGTCGGTCTGGCTATCCTTGTGGGTGTTATTCGTATTATCAAGGGCTGGCCAATCCAGTACCTGATTGCAGCAGGCTATATCGGTGTTGTTATCATGACAGCATTTGCTCCCAAAGAGATCATTGGTATAGCCTATGACTCCGGCGGAGTCACAACCTCAACCATTACGGTGCCTCTGGTAACTGCCCTGGGTGTTGGGCTCGCTTCGAGTATAAGTGGCCGCAACCCGATGATCGATGGATTTGGTCTGATTGCGTTTGCTTCATTGACACCCATGATATTTGTGATGGCCTACGGGATGATCATATAATGGATTTTCTGTCGGAAATATTCTCAGTAGTCCTGTCAACCATGGGAGACGTGCTGCCCATCGTGGCGATCATATTCGGTTTCCAGTTGTTTGTTATTAAACGCCCTTTCCCAAATCTGAAAAGAGTGCTTATCGGTTTATTGTATGTGCTTATCGGCCTGTCTTTTTTCCTTATTGGGCTTGAAGAAGCATTATTTCCACTTGGTAAGCTGATGGCAAAGCAGCTTACTGACCCGGAGTTTATCCGCTCGGGCCTGGATGTAGTCACTAACGGACTGGTCTGGAGTGATTATACCTGGGTTTATCTGTTTGCGTTTGCCATCGGTTTTTCAACTACCATTGCAGAACCTTCATTGATCGCGGTTGCCCTCATGGCTAATGAGGTGTCAGGTGGTAGTATCAGTGCAAGAGGTTTGAGAATATCGGTTGCTGTCGGTGTGGCCATCGGCATTGCCTTGGGTGTGTTCAGAATTGTTACCGGCACACCCTTACACTACTACATTATGGCAGGGTATGTCATTGTTATTATACAAACATTTTACGCTCCGAAGATGATAGTAGGCCTGGCATACGATTCCGGTGGTGTTACCACATCGACTGTTACCGTGCCGTTGGTAGCTGCATTGGGGCTTGGCTTGGCCTCGACCATACCGGGTCGTAATCCATTGCTTGATGGCTTTGGCTTGATTGCATTTGCAAGCCTGTTCCCTATCATGTCGGTCATGTGTTATGCGCAAATCAGCGAATGGCTGGCGAAGAAAGCAAAATGAATATGTTCGGTATTGAACTGTCAAGGAGGTTTATATGCATTTCAAATTGATTCTTGCATTTGTTGAAGAAAATGTAACCAATGACATTATGGATGCAGCGAGAGAAGGTGGGGCTACCGGTGCGACGGTCATTAATCACGCGCGGGGTGAGGGTCTGAAAAAAGCCAAAACCTTTTTTGGCCTTAGTCTGGAAACGCAGCGGGATGTAGTGTTGTTTCTGGTTGAAGAGCACCTGAGTCGAAGCATACTGGAGTTAATCAACCAGGTAGGCGAGTTTGAAAAAAAACCGGGCACCGGGATCGCAATCCAGGTTGATGTAGAAGATGCAGTGGGTGTGACACAGCAAGTAGAGAAACTGACAGAAGTGGTGGAGGATGAAATATGACCGAGCATAAAATAGTACGTGTACGTGAAGTCATGAAACAGGAATTCGATTCGGTTGATGGTATGGCGACCGTCAGCGAAGCGCTGCAAAAAATGCGGCATGTTGAGACCAAGTGCCTGATAGTCAATAAGCGCCATGACGATGACGAGTTTGGTATGCTGCTTATTTCTGAAATTGCGCGACAGGTAATTGGTCGCAACCGTTCACCTGACAGGGTCAATGTTTACGAGATTATGAGCAAGCCGGTAATTTCAGTCGACCCGGCTATGGATATTCGCTATTGTGCCAGGCTGTTTGAACAGTTTAATCTTTCACGTGCCCCCGTTATCGACCATGATAAAGTTGTGGGTGTCGTGAGTTTTACTGACATGGTATTAAAAGGCATGTCAGCCTGACATGTGATACGCGATTTGATATGTCATCGAGCAGGCTGAATAAAATTGATCAACAGGATAAGCTCATCATCGAGCGTTTCTGTGACATGTTGTGGATGGAACGTGGTCTAAGTAAAAACACCCTGACATCCTATATGAATGACCTGGCCGGGCTGGCCGAATGGTTAAAACCTCAGTCGGTATTACTGGTTACAGCTGGCAGGGAGAACCTGTTGGCCTATTTGTCTCACCGTGTAGGGCAGGGTTTTAAGCCACGAACCACGGCACGTTTGTTGTCATCGGTACGACGTTTTTACCAATACCTGATGCGCGAAAAAATAATCAGTGAAGATCCGAGTGCGCAGATCGATGCTCCCAGGCTGGGGCGGCCGTTGCCAAAAACCTTGACCGAAGACGAGGTCGAACAATTACTGAATGCGCCGGATACTCAAACGCTGGAGGGGTATCGAGACCGGGTCATGCTGGAAGTATTGTATGCAACCGGCTTGCGAGTATCAGAATTGATAGGCTTAAGCATAGACCAGGTCAATCTGCGACAGGGTGTAATACGCGTGACTGGCAAGGGCAGCAAGGATCGTCTGGTGCCAATGGGCGAGGAATCACAGGACTGGCTTGAGCAATACTTGCGCGAAACCCGGCTGGATTTGTTAAAACAGGGTATCTGTGAATCGCTTTTTGTGACACGCCGCGGCGCAGGTATGACGCGCCAGGCCTTCTGGTATGCTCTAAAGCGTTATGCCATGCTGGCGAATATCAAGACAGAATTATCACCGCACACACTGCGACATGCTTTTGCCTCGCACCTGCTTAACCACGGCGCGGATCTGCGCGTAGTGCAATTGTTGTTGGGACACTCTGACTTGTCGACAACACAAATATACACGCATGTAGCAAAAGAACGCCTGAAAGATCTTCACAAGTTACATCATCCCAGGGGTTGAACTTTAGATCGCAAGCCCCATCTAATCATTGTATGCATATATCTTCAGGCACAGCTGTGCAGTGCAAGGTATGAGGGCTGGCAGTGCTACATAAGCTGGCCCAGGTGCCGATAAACAGATAGAATGTGCCCCCTGGCCAGCTAAACAGTAGTAATTATGATGAAAAACCTGTTATACGTAGTCCTTCTTGGTTTAATTACCATGTTAAATGCCTGTGATAAGGCTGAATCGGCGAAACAAGTTGATCCCGTTCAGTCTGACAACAAGCCAGCTGAAAAAGTATCCAAGGTTAAAAAAGCGGTTATGGATGGTGGTCAGGAGGCAGTAGCGTCCACACCGTCTGCAGATTTTTCCGAAAAATTTGCCAAATATTTCCCGGATCTGAAACCGGATAGCATTAGCCCAACACCAATAAACGGCATCGTCGAAGTCGTGATTGGCGCGCGCGTATTTTATTTCAGTGAGGATGCCCGATACCTGCTCGATGGCAAAATGATCGATGTGCAGACGCGGACTAATATATCTAACCCGAGTTTGTATAAAGCCAGGTTGAATCTACTGAACGTCATCAATGAAGACAAGATGATTGTTTTCTCCCCTGAAAACCCCAAGTATACAGTCACTGTGATTACTGATATCGATTGTGGTTATTGTCGGAAAATGCATAGCCAGATGGCCGAGTATAATAAGCTCGGAATTGCCATCCGTTATTTGTTTTTTCCCAGGGCCGGCATAAACTCTGATAGTTACCACAAAGCCGTGTCAGTCTGGTGTTCCAAGAACCAGAAAAAGGCACTGACCGAGGCCAAGCGTGGCAAGAAAATTGAGACTCAATCCTGCGATCACCCGATTAATAGCCACATGAAACTTGTGCAGGATCTGGAGCTGAGCGGTACACCGGCATTGTTATTTAGCAGTGGCCACCTCATTCTCAGCTATATACCACCTGCGCAACTATTAAATGTCCTGAAAGATGCAGGGTAAGCCCTCATACAAGTCTGAAAGTTATGTAGGAATTATCCTACATTTAACAGCCGCCTAGTTTGTTTGTGTTGTAAGCATATGTTTCATAAAAAAATATCTTTTATTGTTAAATCTAAATTAGAGAACGATTATGTACGGCCCATGTTTAAAGCTCTTGATTATCCTGCCAGGAAGTTCAGAATGTATCCATAGCAAGGTGGCGAGGGACGTTACTTCAAGGAATTGTCAAAAGGATTTGTGAGGATAGGGATTTCCTAACATGGATAAAGGCGGTCGCGAAAGCGACCGCCTTTTTTTTGGCCATGGATGGCCTTTACCGTTTATTAATAGTTCATAGGTACGGCACGTTGATTACCGTTTATGTATTATTCATAATGAATGGCACTTTGGTCGCGAAGGCCAGGACGGCCGAGAGCGACGTCTTCCAGCCCATATCACAATTGAAACAGGTCAAAAGTTAAAGCCATAAGTACCGTTCTATATTTTACGTATGAATGGCATTCTGGCCGCGGGTACATGGAAGCGCAGGATTAATAACCCAAGGCAAAGGCCGTACAGTTTTTTGATTCTGATGAGTAACACAACTGTTAACGCAGTCAGCAGCGTGTAAGGCTAACGTTGAGAAGAGTAACTAGCGTTCCAGGTACTGTAATTTATCCGGTTTTCCATCCCATTCAGCGGCATCAGGAGGTGGGTCCTTTTGTTCGGTAATCACTGGCCAGGATTCCGATAGTTCTCTGTTTAATTCAAGATATAGCATCTGGTCATCGGGCAGGTCATCTTCTGCATAGATGGCATTGGCAGGGCATTCAGGTTCACAGAGTGCACAATCAATGCATTCTTCAGGGTCTATACTTAAAAAATTTGGACCTTCATGAAAACAGTCAACGGGGCATACTTCTACACAATCAGTGTATTTACAACGAATACAGTTATCGGTTACAACGTATGTCATTAAAGTGTTTTCCTTATAGCTGTTTACATGCTTGTGACAGCCTATATTACTCGTTCTCGAATGAATTTGGAATCATGTTGTAACAGCGAAAAGCTGGCTATTTATCTTGATAAACAAGGCACCGGTTACGACCGTTGTCCTTGGCATCATATAATGCCTTGTCGGCAAATTTGACAATATCACTGATGTTGTCATTTCTTGATGGCGACATGGTATTTATTCCAAGGCTGATTGTGATGATATCTGCAATCTTGGATGATTTGTGCTCAATATTAAGCTCATGAATAGCTTTACGTATTTTTTCAGCGAGGCATTCTGCACCCGGGCTATCTGTATTGGGGGCAATAATAACAAATTCCTCACCGCCATATCGGGCTACAAGATCGGATGATCGGGCGCTGCTATCCGCCACTGCTTGTGCAACCGAGCAAAGGCAATCGTCCCCTTGTTGATGGCCATATGTATCGTTATAGGGTTTAAAATAATCGATATCAATAAGGATAAGAGAAAGGGTAGTGTTGTGACGCACGGCCCTGTCCCATTCCTTTGCAAGGGTTTCATCAAATACACGCCTGTTGGCGATCCCGGTTAAACCATCCAGGGAAGATAGGCGCTTTAGTTCAGAATTTGTTTTCTGTAACTGTTTTTGCATTTCCCTTAAGGCAAAAAAAGCAGCATTTCTTTCCAGTTGCATTAAATGATTTTTTGCATGCGAGCGTATGCGGGCAATGAGTTCAATTTTATCCGGTAATTTAACCAGATAGTCATTTGCGCCGTATTGAAATGCATCACGTTTTACGGCTGGATCTTCCTTGCTGGACAGTACAATAACGGGGATATCCTTGGTGTCATCATTGCTGCGATAAAAGCGGACCAGGGTCATACCATCAATATCGGGGAGCACAAGATCCTGTAATATTAATGTAGGCAGTAGAGAGCTGGCAGTATTGATGGCAGACGATGGATCCTCGCAGAAATGCAACTCAATATCCTTCTCGTCAGCAAGCATGCGCTTTATTCCTTCATATACCATGCGTTGGTCATCAACGAGCAGCACCGTTATGGTATGGCTGCTAGTGATGTCCTTATCAAGGTCTATGTCATCAGAGTTCATGATCCATTTGCCTGCAGGTTAACTTTGTTTTTATCGGTGTCCAGGTTGTTCAGAATATCATTGGCGATTTTTTCAACGGGTAGCACTGAACTGGCAGCATCCAGGTTAATGGCGGCACGTGGCATGCCAAAAACAGCGCAGCTGTCCTTGTCTTGTGCAATGGTATGTGCGCCAGTATTTTTGAGTGATAATAATCCTTCGGCGCCGTCACTACCCATACCTGTCAGGAGCACACCTATAGTGCGTCCTGGCCAGTGTCGGCTTGCACTTTCAAAGGAAATGTTTATTGACGGGCGATAGACGTATTCAATCGGCTCCATGTCGAGCAGGAATTGGCCAGTTTCTGAGATGCTCAGGTGCTCATCCCCACCTGCAATATAAACATGGCCTTTTTGAGGTTTTATGCCGGCTGCTGCAATGGTCACTTTGAGGCTGGTTTGTGCGTCAAGCCAGTCACAGAGACCCTGGGTGAAATTCCTGTCGACATGCTGTATAACGACAAAGGCGGCATCGATGGTTTCAGGTATATTGGATAATATATTGACCAGTGCCCCAGGGCCGCCAGTCGAAGAGCCTATGCACACCAGAGGCAAGTCGTCAGTGTGCGTGATCGTAGTGGGAATACCTCGTGTTCCCTTGAGTCGGTCAGAGCTTGATATCAGGCGTTCTACAATACTCAGCTTGTTAAAAAATTCATCAATATTGGAGTTCTTGTTCAGCGGATTAAGATTTGGAGTGGAAATGGCGTCCAGTGCACCATGACTCATGGCCCTGAATACCATGTCGGCATTTTCGCTTACGCTAGCAGTGACAACAAGAATTGCGCACGGGCTGGTTTTCATGATCTTTTCAGTTGCTTCTACTCCATCCATAACAGGCATAAACAGGTCCATCAGGATCATGTCTGGTGCTTGTTCACTGGCTTTTTCAACAGCGACCTTTCCATTCTCGGCAGACCATAACACCGTATGATTGCTTTTTTCGGTTATTATCTGGTTGAGTAGATGCCTGATGGCGGCCACATCGTTGACGATGGCAATTTTCATTCTAGTGCTTCTCCTATTAAATCGATAACTGCATCTATGAGGCTTTCATCGTGAAAGCTACCTTTAGTCAAGTAATAATCGGCGCCTGCTTCAAGACCTTTGCGGCGATCATCCGGGTTGTCTTTGTAGGATACAATCATGATTGGAATGGATTTTAACATGTTGTCCTGTTTGATCAGATTAACCAGTTCTATGCCATTCATTCGGGGCATGTCTATGTCTGTAATAACAAGGTCGTAGTGTTTGTTTCTGACAGTATTCCATCCGTCTGCTCCATCCACTGCTATGTCTACACTATACCCCCTGGATTCGAGTAATTTTTTCTCAACTTCACGTACTGTAAGTGAGTCATCAATCACCAGTATTTGTTTATTGATTGTGGTTACCTTGTCTTTGCCTGTGGCTGAGAGTCCACCGAGTTTCTTGTTTTTTATCAGTTCCTGAATGCTGATGAAAATATCATCTATATCAAGAACCAGTACGGGTAAGCCATTGTCAGCTATGGCTGCGGCACTGATATCCTTTATTTTTCCCAGTCTATGGTCTATTTTATGTAGTGCTAATTCTTGTCGGTCAACCACCTTGTCGACAACCAGGGCATACTGTTCATTATGGTTCGATAGAATGATGACATCCAGTAGTTCACGATCCTGCTGTTGCGTTTTATTGTCAAGAATCTGTCCCGCATCGATAAGACTAACTTCATGGTTATTGAAATGAATAAACTGTTTGTTTTCCAATGAAAATATATCGGACGGCTCGATTTGCAGAACGGTATGTATACGCGCTAGTGGAAAAGCATAATACTCTCCAGCGATTTCAGTTAGCAGCGTGCGAAGCACGGATAATGTCAACGGGAGTTGTAGCTCTATTGATAAACCCTTGTCAGTATCACTGCTACATCGTATCTTACCCCGAAGTTCTGTCACCACGCTATGTACTACATCCAGGCCGACACCTCTACCGGAAAATTCAGTTACATCACTACGAGTTGAAAACCCTGGAAGAAACAGGAAATCCAGCAGTTCGGATTCGGATAATCGGTCAGCCATTTTCTGATTGACGTGTCCTTGGGTGATAATCTTGTTCTTGAGCTTTTCCTGGTTAATGCCTTTGCCGTCATCTGAAATAGATATAATCAAGACACCCGAGTGATGATAGGCATGTATGCGGATGGTACCAGCCTCAGGTTTGGATTTATTCCGTCTTTCTTCCGGGGTTTCAATGCCATGATCGATGGCGTTGCGTATCAGATGGGTAAGTGGGGCCTCAATTTTATCCAGAATATCGCTGTCAATCAGGGTGTCTAGTCCTTCAAGCTGGAGGTTTATATTTTTTTCAAGTGCATGTGATATGTCACGTGTCATGCGTTGAAAGCCATGAGCGCCTTCACTGAAAGGCCGCATGCGGCTGGCAATGATCTCCTGATTTAATTTTGATGAAAGAACATAGGATCGACGATCGTATTCATCAGTTTGTGAAATTTGATTGCTGAGGGCTTGCCGGCAAAATTCGGCCTTTTGCATTGCTTCCAATAGTGTTGCGTATTGTTTATCAGGTATTTCAATTTCCTCGAGTTCCAGTTTGAGTGTATCCATTGCATTGGCAAATTCAGTTTGCCGTTTTTTAATAATCTGCAGAGTATCTATATGAGATTGGATCCAGTTGTGTGATACAAGTATTTCATTTGAAATACCCATGATCCTGGTCATTCGATTAGATTGTACTCTGATAGCATTGCTACCTACATCGTTGCTGTCAGTCTGTATAGGTGTATCGTTGTCTGTATTTTCGCATCTTAGCTGATCGGTCTCCGGAGGTGTTGTAGGGAGCATGTCTTCAGTGATTACATCTCCGTTGGATATTTTTAAAAGCAAGTCAGTCGCGTCACTGATGGTTTTACTATTGGAGGTAAACCAGGAGGAAAGCGCCTTGGGTGGGGTGGTGGCAATTATTTCAAGTATATCGTTGCATCCTAGCATGATATCTATAGCGTATTTGTTAAGAGACAAGGATCCTTTCTGGCATTTTACAAAGCAGTCCTCCATGCCATGTGCGATATCAACAACCGGGTCTAGTCCGATCATTCTGGCAGCGCCCTTCAGGGAGTGAGATGCGCGCATGAGAGGTTCAAGCAGTTTATCACTGTGGGGGTCCAATTCGAGCTCAAGTAGATTCGAATTAATAAGCTTTGTCTGTGTGTCTGCCTCTATGGCAAATAATTCCAGCATGGATTCATCAAACATAAGATCAAATTCGGCCGGCTCGTTTTTAATTGATTCAGATTGACCTGTGTTTTTTTCAGGGTTGTTTGAATTACAACATTTCTGCAGATACTGAGAATTACTGTCCAGCGTAGCTTGATTGCTATTAAGCCACGCTTCTATGTTGTCATGACTTGTATTGTTAAGATCTGCTATGATCGTTAGCGTATTGCTAATGATGATATAATCATCATCATTAAGGTTTTTTTGTTCATTTTTTGCCAGCTGGAGAATTTTTTCTATAGCCTGGGCAGGCTCGGATATAAAAGAGACGTTACATAGTTTTGCTGCGCTTACGATAGCATCGCAAGCATTTATCGCCTTGTCTAGTTGTATTGCATCAAATGTATGTACGTCACCTGACTTGAAAATATCAAGTAGTATTGCACAATGACTATTTGAGTCATCGGTAAACAGTTTATACATGTTAGGATCAATATTGATCGTCTCTGTCTTCACTGTCTCAATACTCCAAGCCGGTTATCTAGAAGTTGATCATCTATTATCCCTATGTGCTTTCCATCGTACTCAAAAATTCCTGTTATCATGCGCTCACTGGTATGTGTAATGCTGGCAGGAGGTTGATTTATGGTATCTGAACGGATTTTATTAACGCCAAGGATCTGCTCAGTTTTGATTGCATATTTGCCTGAATCCAGTTTAATTATAATGAGTCTTGACTTTGCTTCCTCTGACTCAGGCAGATTATTAATTTCAAGTAATGCAGATAGTGAAATGCATAACTCCAGTTCGCCGCGTATGTTGACCAGCCCTTCAATAAAGTTATTCTGGTTGTGTGGTATGTTATGTGCCGCCTTGTAGGTGTCAATCTCTACAAAAATGCCGGTTGGCATCGCGTACCAGTCGTTGGCTATGCGGAAAATAATCAATGATTCCGAATCGCTATCACTGGCCTCTATCTCCTGCTTGTATGTTTCTGTATTTTCATTGCAATAGCCATCCGGGTAGTGGCGGTTAAGCAACTGTAGTCCGCTATTGATATAGCTGGTGCAGTTTCGACAATGGATGACTTCCTCGAGTTTTGGGCATACTGTCGTACCTGTGCGCCATACACCCATTGTGTTCCAGCAATCATCAACTGTAAGGTTATTATCTTTCATTTGGCTGTCGCCTTACCTAGTCTTGTCTTTAGAAGTGTTGCGCTATTGGTGTCACCTTTTTGCTCTAGTAGTAAGGTCAGATGCGTCAGTGCTTCAATGTGTGCAGGCTCTAGAAAAAGTGCCTTTCTGTAGTTTTTTTCGGCGTTGTCATATTTTTTCTGTGCGCTGTATATGGTTGCCAGTAATGCATAATAGTCAGCATTCTTGTCGTCTTCGTTTACTTGCGAGCATGCCTGTAACGCTTTTTCAAGTTGTCCACTATTTGCATAATCAAGAGCTGGTTGTATGTTATCCTTTGTAGCTTTGGTCAGTTGTTTCACAGGTTTTGATGTCGTATTTCTGGCGACAGGTTTTACCTGTTTTTGTTGCTTCAAGTGAGTTGCGTAAGTATTGGCTATGCTAATATTATTACGTTTCTTGAAGAGATGATTTTTTGATCGTTTAATGAATCCAAACGAGCTACTGATTTCACAAGGACTAAACAGCTCATCCGGAATAATGCCGCACTCTGAATGGCCGATAAACAGCAGACCATTATTCTTGAGTGCATTGGATATCTTGTTAAACGATATCTTCTTCTTTTCTGAATTAAAATAGATAAAAAGATTTTTACAGAAGACCACATCGTATACTGCTGGAGTAGCCAGCATGTCTGCAGCAAACAGGTTACCAGCCATGAAGTTGACAGACTGTTTTACTTCATCCTTGATGCAATACTTGTCGTTGTTTTCCGTGAAGTATTTTAATTTCATGTGTTCTGGCATGTTTTTGCGAAATGAGTTATCCCTGTAGATGCCTTTCATTGCGGCAGTAATATTCTTCTGGCTGATATCGAAGGCATCGATACTAAACTGATCTGATGAGAATCCCGCCTCCAATAATGTCATGGCAATGGAATAGGCTTCTTCTCCGCTTGATGAAGGCAGGCTGAGTATCCGAAATAACTCTCCACTACGATGCCTGCAGTGCTTTACGAGTGCGTCAAAGGCAGCGTTGTCTCGAAAAAACCACGTTTCAGGCACGATAATTTCTTCAACCAGACGTGTTAATTCATTATGCGAGGTTATTAGCAATGCTATATAGTCACTGAGTACTTTATGTCCAATCTTGTCCATGCGTAAGCTGATTGCGCTGTCAAATGCTGATTGGCCTATAGAGTGGGCATCGATACCTATTTCCCTGTAAATCATGTTGATGATTTCTGTTACTTCGCTGGATTTACTGTCAGCTAGAATCATCGTGCTATCCTGTTGAGTGAGACATGATTGACTTCTTCAGGCAGGAGTCTATCCAGTTCGATAATCTGAATTTCGTGATCTCCGTCCTGTGCAATATAGCCCAGGTAGTCAGTGCCATTTTTTATTAGTGTATGTTGGACGAACTGTTCACTATCGAGTCTTGCTGTGTTATTGACCTGTTCCGCAACGATGCCAGTATGACTGAATTCATTATGATATTTGTTGTTAATTATAATAATTCGTGAGCAGACTTTTTGTTCGCAATAATGCTTTGTCAGTAACCTGCACAGATCTATGACAGGGGTCATTGCGCCTCGATAGTTGATCATGCCGGCGACATAATCTCTGGTTTTAGGTATGTGCGAAATATTTACCATCGGTAAAACTTCGGTTACGTATTGCGATTCGATCGCAAAGCGCTCCTTGTTTAATTGAAAAACCAGAAAGAGTTTTTTTGACATGTCATTTCACTTTAAATATCGAGACTGCCTCTTGCATGCTGTTTGCAGCTTCTTTCAAACTTTGAATTGACTGGTTGGATTGTCTTAGTGAGTCAGCGGTCTGGTGCGCCGTGTCATTTAGCTGGACCATGCTTTCGGTTATTTGTTCACTGCCCAGCGATTGTGACTGCATTCCCTCGGTAACATTGTCGAACCTGGGTGTCAGTGTTTGTACCTCATTAATGATATTGCCGAGCTGGTTACCAATCAGTCCAATTTCGTCAACACTACGGCTGACGTCGTCCGAGAATTTGTCCATTCCCATGACGCCGGCGGATACCGCAGACTGCATTTCCTTGACCATTTGTTCTATATCCCAGGTGGCGACTGCAGTCTGGTCGGCCAGGCGCCTTATTTCAGTCGCAACGACTGCAAAGCCCTTACCATACTCACCGGCTTTTTCTGCCTCGATTGCCGCATTCAATGAAAGCAGGTTGGTCTGGTCAGCCACTTTATTAATTGTCGTGACAACGGTATTGATATTGCCCGCTTTTTCATTTAACACAGCCAGTTTAGAAGCAATACTGTCTGTTGAACTGCGCATGTGTCGCATCGCGTCTTCCATGCGGACAAGTGAGCTTTGACCATCTGTTGCAGAGCTTGCAGTGCTGTCAGAGACTTCGCCTATCTCTTCCATGGTTCTGAGTAGTTCTTTATTGGTGGCAGAAATCTGTGTCACTGTGGCCATAATCTCATTTGTACTCGCAGCCTGCTCGCTTACCGTTGCTTCTTGCTGCTTAGCTGTTGCGGCAATTTCAGTTGCAGATGAATTGACCTGTATGCCGGAGCGTTGAACCTGAGACACCAGGCTGTTTAGCTGGTCGATCATGGATTGAGTATGTTGTGCCAGTATATCTATGTCATCTTCACCATCGAACAGGGCGATGCGACCCGTCAGGTCTCCTTTCGCAGCTTGGGTAACGATATCAACCATAATATTGATTTTTCGCCGAAGCTCTTCGGTGATTTTTTTCTCGCGTAGCATGGTTTCCTGAAGGGCATTACTCATGACCTCCAGGGTCTTGGCTACATTATTGACAGCATCATCGCTATGACTGGTAGTTTCCCCCAGGCTTTTAAGTTGTTCAGACGAAAAATTCTCCATTACTTTTTTGATAGAACCAATGCCCTTGTCTACGGCTGCGGTCATGGGTTTGATGATGCCTGACATCAGCAGGTAAGCGAGCAAGGCAACACCAATCATGGCGAGCACTAACATGAAAACAACAACAAAAGTAGTATTGTTTGCACTGTCGACCAGCTCGTTACTGATAGAGTTGATTTCTGTTGTCTGGCTAGTGGTCAGTTTATGCAGATTGCTATTCAGTCTGTCCACGATAGGCCCGATTTTATCACGTACCATATAGGCATCCTGGCGCCATTGGTCACTGCCATGCGTCTGTATTGTGACATTCAGTTTTTCCGGGAAGACCGCGACCATGTTGGATATTTTTTCAAAGGCGTCAGTTTGTTCCAGGGTCAGGATATCTGAATAATTATTCTGGATGGTTTTGTAATACTGTGTAAAAGTTTGTCGGTAGTTGCTGATTTCATCCAACGCACTTGTGTTGCGGAAGCCCAGGTAGGCGCGTATGCCATTCATCATGCGTGACCACGAATAACGCATATCGTAAATTGTTTTCGCAAGTTCTGGATGCAGTTTTCTTTCGCTCTGATCCAGTTCGGCTGAAATCATGTCTTCAATGTTTTGTAAAATCGTCTGGCTTATGGGGTTAATATTCGCGGAGGAATAACTCATGCCGGGGAAATTTTTCTGGGTGTTGTTGGCCAGTTCTATCATGGGGTCTTTGTATTGTTTGAACTGGTTAAAATCAGTCTCAATGCGATTGATCAAGGTAATGCTGTTGCTATTTTTCTTGATGGTTTGCAGGCCTTTGAGTTTTTTGATCAGTGTTTCTGCTTCGCCCAGTTTTTTAGTGAAATTGGTCTGGTGATTGTCTTCCTTGCTGAGCATATAGAAGCCGAGTGAAGCGAGTGATTCCTCGATGGTTTCGGACAATTCCAATGCCGTGAACACGGCTACCTGATGTTCATTGACGACGATGCGTGCCGATTCCTTTATGCCCAACAGACTGTACAGGGTCTTGGCAGCAATGAGTGCGAGTATGATCAGCATGATGCCAAACCCGGATAGCATCTTTTGTTTGATACTCATGTTATGTAATTGATCGAATATAGTCGCCATGGCTATTCCTGTCCTTCTTGTCCTGGTTCGCTATGCTGCGAAACTTATAAGTATCTGAATTTGTTATGTAGTTTCTTGTAAAATTGCAAATGACTCAGAAATTATCGGCTTTGCGGGACTAAAACTTTAGTGCTTTGGGAGGAAAATCAGTATTTTATAGTGTGCTGGAATGGTGACGGGAGGGGTATAGTTCAGTCGATTTTTTGTTTGAGCTGATAGATCAGGTCGAGTGCCTGACGGGGTGTCAGACTGTCCGGCTCTATATTAGCCAGGGCCTGTTCGACCTCGCTGGGCTCGTTATCGGAAAACAGCGCGAACTGTTGTGCTGGTTCTGCCTTCGTGGACTCGGCATGGTGCTGGGTTTCCAGTTCAATCAGGCAGCAGTGGGCAAACTCAATTACCTTGGCGGGCAATCCTGCTAATGCGGCAACGTGTAAACCATAACTGCGATCGGCCGCGCCATCCTTGACGGCATGCATAAAGACAATACTTTCTTCATGTTCTACTGCATCCAGGTGGACATTTTTTATATGTGGGTGACTGTTTTCCAGGTCGGTCAGTTCGAAATAATGGGTGGCAAACAGGGTGAAGGCGCAGATCTTGTTGGCCAGGTGTTCGGCGCAGGCCCAGGCAAGTGACAGGCCATCGTAGGTGCTCGTGCCGCGACCAATTTCGTCCATGAGCACCAGGCTATTATTCGTTGCATTGTTGAGTATGTTGGCTGTTTCTGTCATTTCGACCATGAAGGTAGATCGACCGCTGGCCAGGTCGTCAGAGGCGCCGATGCGGGTGAAAATCCTGTCGATCGGGCCAATTCGGGCGGCATCGGCGGGCACAAAACTGCCAATAAAGGTCATGAGTGTAATGAGTGCAGTTTGTCGCATGTAGGTAGATTTACCACCCATGTTAGGTCCGGTGATCATAAGCATGCGTCGGTCATCATCCAGCCGGGTATCGTTAGGAACAAAGACCTGTTCAGAAACGCGTTCAACAACCGGGTGTCTTCCACCCTGGATATGCATGCCGTTTTCATTACTCAGGGTCGGGCGTACATAGTTCAGGGTCTGTGCGCGTTCGGCAAGGTTGCATAACACATCAATCTCGGCAAGGCCTTCTGCACAGGTAGCGAGTGCCGGGTGAGACGATGCGAGGGTTTTCAACAACGCCTCGTAGAGATATTTTTCACGTGCCAGGGATTTCTCACGGGCACTGAGAACCTTGTCTTCAAACGCTTTCAGCTCGGGTGTGATGTAGCGTTCGACATTTTTCAGGGTTTGTCTGCGAATGTACTCGTCCGGCACCTTGTCGGATTGTGCCTTGGAGATTTCAATATAGTAACCATGCACGCGATTGTAGCTGACCTTGAGTGTGCTGATGCCGGTATTTTGTTTTTCTTTTTCTTCGAGGTCGATCAGGAACTGGTCGGCATGCTGGCTCAGGGATCGTAGCTCGTCGAGTTCTGCATCAAAGCCTTCTGCAATGACGCCGCCATCGCGTATCAGCATGGGAGGCTGATCGATAATCGCTTTTTCAAGTAAACAGACCGTATCAGGGTGTTCGCTGACAGATTGAGCAATGCTGATAGCCAGGCTATTGTCGAGACCGCTCATCGCCAGCTGCAACTCAGGCAGGGTAGTGAGTGATTGTCTGAGGGTCGTCAGGTCACGTGGCCGGGCACTGCCCATGATAATGCGGGTGAGTATACGTTCGATGTCGCCAATGCTTTGCAGTAAAGGTTGAATCGTTGTATATGTCTGTTTGAGCACAATTTCTTCAATGCAGTCGAAGCGCTGGTTCAGAATGCTTACATCACGTAGCGGTCGATTGATCCAGCGACGCATGAGGCGGCTTCCCATGCAACTGGTGCAGTTATCGAGCACAGCTGCCAGGGTAAAGTCATGCTGGTCAGACAGGCTGCGATCGAGTTCGAGGTTGCGACGGGTTGCTGCATCCAGTATCACGGCCTGGTCGCGCTGTTCCACCGACAGCTTGCTGATATGTGGCAGGCTGGTGCGCTGGGTTTCCCTGGCATAGTTGATCAGGCAGCCGGCAGCGCAAATGGCAAGCGGTATCTCGTCACAACCAAAGCCGGAGAGGTCGTGTGTTGCAAATTGTTCGGTTAGCAGGCGTATGGCGGTGCTGAGTTCGAACTCCCATGGCGGGCTGTATTTGAAACCGCTATTACTTTTAAGCGTGGCGGCAACCGCGGTTTCTTCATTGACCAGTAATTCAGCGGGGTTGATGCGTTCCAGTTCACTGAGCAGTGCTTCAAGGCCATCAACCTGTAAAACATTGAAACGGCCATTGGTCATGTCGAGCGAGGCTATCCCGTAAGTGTCCCTGGTCTGGGTGACTGCGCAGAGCAGGTTGTCCTTGCGTTCCTCGAGTAATGATTCTTCGGTGATCGTGCCGGGCGTGATGATCCTCACTACCTGACGTTCCACAGGTCCTTTGCTCGTGGCCGGGTCGCCCGTTTGTTCGCAAATGGCAACCGACTCGCCCAGTTTCACAAGCCGCGACAGGTAGCCGTCGGCAGCATGATAAGGAATGCCGCACATCGGTATAGGTTTACCGGCTGACTGGCCACGCGATGTCAGCGTGATATCGAGTAACCTGGCCGCCTTGCGTGCGTCGTCAAAGAACAGCTCGTAGAAATCTCCCATACGGTAAAACACAAGTATATCAGCATGTTGCGACTTGATTCGCAAATACTGTTGCATCATAGGTGTATGTTTAGAAGGAGTATTTTCAGCTTTCATATTGGCATCAGTTTATAGAAACCGGAGTCATTATTATAGTAGGCAGGCAAGCAAATCAGGTCGTACTCACCGTGCTATTTCAGTTTAGTCAGGCGGGAATTATATAATGTTTTGCATTGTCGGGTTAGTGATTCGAGAATTAGCCCGGAAAAAATCAGCGGTCGATGTCAAGTATCGTCAGGTTGGTGTTAGTTAATCTCGATGTTTGCTATCCACGAAGTTCCACAGTAATCAATGTTCCGCAAACCTATACGAAAGTATGTATCAACTTGATCCGGGCTGATCTGTTAATTCATCACATTGACAGGAAAAAGTAATCTACCTGTACAAATAGCGTAACGTTCTGTATATTTTACGCAAATATATATGCCTGATTAATCAGGTAAAAAAGTAAGATAACAATAAAAATGGCCTTTAAGGCCCTGGCTCTAAGGAGAGGTTATGATTGTCATTGGCAGGTATTCGACGAGGATTGTATTTGTCACATTATTGTTGTTAGTGATGCAGACTCAACAAGTCAGTGCTGAAATCGGGGATACATTACTGGTTACTTCTGATGGAAGTCGTTTGCGCAGCCAGCCCACGACGAAACAGGGAAGCATCATCAAGAAATTAAGACGCGGTGAAGTGTTAACAGAGTTACAGCGCAAGGGTAAGTGGGTAAGTGTCAGGCAGGCAAATAAAAAGACAAGTGGCTGGATCTATTATCGAAATGTAAAACCTGTCGTGCAGGATACTGAAGGCCTCCGGGTTAGTAAAAAAACGGAAAAAAAAGCAGATTTAAACAAGCGGGCATGGGTCACCAGTCTGGCCGAAATGGGTTATAAAAACGGTGTGTTGTTTGAAGGTACCGCTGCAAATCATGCACGTAAACTGTATTTCAAGGTGCCGCAGGATATCCCCCTTAAGAGCGGCCTGCTACGCATTCATTATACATCCTCATCATTGTTGAATAATTATTCCAATATGCGGATTTTCATCGATGGCCTGCCCAGAAAAATTGTGCGTCTTGGCGGCGAATCGGGAAGTGGCTGGCTGGAAATAAAAATCAATCCTGCCGATGTGGCTAAACGATATCTTGAGGTTGTCATCAAAAGCGCAATCCTGATTTCAAAGAACAGGTGTTTTGATGAACGCGTCAGTGGCGCGTACTTGCAGGTCCTTCCTGATTCGACGTTAAGCTGGCAGCTGGACGGGAAAACAACAACCATACGGACTTATTGGCAATTATTACCTGAACGCGTAACGATCAGCCTGCCACAAGGCGAGCTGGAGCCTGATTTGCTCCGGAATACCTTGAGCCTGGTTCATTTATTGGCGGGCAGCGGGCGCGAGGTCAATTTCACGCGCATGCCAAAGATGGGCCATATCGTAGTTGCGCCACGTAAACAAGTGACAGACTGGATGCATGGTGAATATAATAATTTACCTGCGGACAACATTAACAAGGTTGCCGTGGACAGTAATATTGCATTACTTAATCTCCCTGATAGACAGTTGTTGGCAATCTGGGGCAAGCATGACAAACACTCTCTGGGATTCCTGTCAGATGACTGGCGTGATCTGGCAGCAGGTGTTGGTTATCAGGTATATCCGGAACTTGGTTCAGAGCAATTGACCGACGACGGATATGCCTTGCAGTTAAGTGGTCTGGGCATGGACACCGGGGCAGTCGATATGGGGCGGCAAGCATCCTGGTCAGCAATAATCAATCCTTCGCAATTACCACCGGGACATCGACTTGATAAAGTCAGGATACAACTGATAACAGCCCCTAGTGAGACTGATAACCCGGTAATGTTTTATGGTTACCTTAACGGTGTCCTGATCAAGGTAGTACGTCTGAAAAATTCAGGAGAGAGTCAGGAAGTCGTATTGCAGTTACCGGAAAAACAGATGGAACGTTCCAATAATCTGCATTTTATCGTGCAAAGGGATGTAGCCGAGCAGACAGTAAATTGTGTCAGCAAAGCGGCGTTGTATCCGGTTCAAATTCAACCGGACAGTGCGGTAGAAACCGTTTTGGACGATACCTCACCTGAGCGTTTTGCCGATATGCCAGTATACCTGGCCAGTGGATATGATACTTATCTGCCTCGATCATACCTCAAGCAACCAGAGAGAATATTACCTTACCTAGCCTCCATGATGATCGATATGGACATGCCATTACAGGTAGAACGTCTGCATTTTTATAACAAGGATGAAAAAATTTCACCAAAAGCACCGTTTTTACTCATAGGCCAGGCGCAAACATCATTTGACAAGCAAGGTGTGCATTTTGACAAAGGCCGTATCGATGTCGTTAACCGGACAGGTAACGTATTATTGAGTGTAGACGCACTACCGCGAATCAGTATTGCCCAGGTTGTCAGCTCGGGAGACGTCCATGGTCTCTGGCTCTTGCCGCCCGCATCAGGCTACCTGGCCCGTATCAGGGACATGAGTCTGAGCAAGGACGATATTGCCTTCGCCGATCAGAAGGGCATTATCATGACCCTTGATAGTTCTCAGCCTGGTCTATCACGGGTTGAATACCCGGACAGCATCGGGTGGTTCGATTTGTTAGGCGAATACCGTTTCTGGTATTTTGCTATTGGCTGGATTTTGTTAACCAGCCTGATAATCTATTTATATCGACTGTCACGTTCGCATCGTAAAAACTGATTGAATATAAAGTTTAATCTTGATGTGTGATACAAGGTGCTGGTATTGATATGGTAGAGACAGACAAACAGGATAATGATGCAGGCTATGTACCATTAGGTGAGCTGTTGGTCTCGAATGACGTACTATCCCGGGATCATCTTCAGCAAGCATTGTCTGTGCAGAATGAGTGGGGTACTCGTCTTGGCGACATCTTGTTGGCGAAAGGCTGGGTAAGGGCATTCGATTTCTATCGTGTGCTTGCTGATCATTATAAAATGCCTTTTGTGAACCTGATGGACGAGCCGGTTGAAGCCGAGCTAATATCAGAAGACGATATAGATCTGTATACCGAATACCTCATACTACCTTGGCGTACAAAAGCGGGGAAATTGTCGCTTGTCATGGCAGACCCTAATCCTGAAGCTATGGCATTTGCTCATCAGCATTTTGGCGAGGACGTGGAATTTTCCATCACCTCCAAGTTCGATATTATGTGGGAGCTGCAGAAAAAAAAGGATGCCTACCTGAGTCACGAGGCAGTCTATTCGCTGTCAGAGCATGATGTCGAGATGTCTGCCCGCCAGGTCTTTACAGGCCGACAGCTGATCGCAGTCTATCTCTTTTTGACGCTTTTTTTGTTGTTGCTCACCCTGTACCCGATAGCAACCCTGATAGCCGTTAATTTTGTCATTGCTGTATTCCTGTTATTCAATTTCGGTATGCGTGCCTTGTTAACCTGGATTGGGGGAGACCGGCATATCGATATCAAGGTTACCGATAACCAGGTCAGGATTCTGGATGAGAAAAGCCTGCCGACTTATACTATCCTGGTACCGATGTATAAAGAACCCGAGGTCATTAATTACCTGGCAGGCTCGCTTCGCCAACTCAATTACCCCTTATCAAAACTGGATATCAAGCTCATTCTGGAAGAAGATGATGAGGAGACGATTGAGGCCGCAAAAAAACTTGGGCTCGAAGGTATGTTTGAAATCATTCGTGTACCTGATTCCTTGCCCAAGACCAAGCCCAAGGCATGTAATTATGCCCTTCATTTTGCTCGTGGCGAATATGTCACAATCTATGATGCTGAAGATCGCCCCGAGCCGGACCAGCTAAAAAAAGTGATTGCTGCTTTCAGGGCAGCACCCGAGAATACGGTTTGCGTGCAGGCTCGCCTTAATTATTTTAATGCCAAGGAAAATTGGCTGACGCGAATGTTTACACTGGAATATTCGCTATGGTTCGATTTTTACCTGCCGGCCCTGGAGGCGCTAAAAATACCCATTCCATTGGGTGGAACGTCAAATCATTTTAAGATGAGCGTGTTAAGAGAGGTCGGCGCATGGGATCCGTTCAATGTGACTGAAGATGCTGATCTGGGTGTACGTATTACACAGGTTGGCTACCGTGTGGGCGTTGTTAATTCCACGACATATGAAGAAGCAAACAGTCGTTATGGCAATTGGATCAGGCAGCGCTCTCGCTGGATAAAAGGCTACATGCAAACCTACCTGGTGCATATGCGTAGCCCGGTTAAACTGTACAAAAGTATCGGTCATGTTGGCTTCTGGGGCTTCCAGTTTTTTATTGGTGGTGCCGTATTGAGTACCTTGCTGGCGCCGATACTTTACGTTATGTATATTTTCTGGCTGGTGACTGATACGCATGCCTATGACGTATTTTTTCCTTCGCTGGTATTGTATATCAGTCTTATAAACCTGCTGCTTGGCAATGGTTACCTGATATATTTGTCGATGCTGGGCGCATTCAAACGCCATTTGTACAGTCTTATCCCGTTTGGTCTTACGATGCCCATCTACTGGTTGATGATGTCAGTTGCAGCCTATAAGGCATTGTGGCAATTGGTTCATAATCCGTTTTACTGGGAAAAAACCTTACATGGTATAACCCGTTTCAATGCTGCGGAATCAAAGCAAGAGATCAAGGATGAAGGCTAGAATTACCAGGCGCGAAAGTTATATTATCTTCATTGCAGTAGTCGCATTACTGAGTCTATGCGCTATCTGGTTACTGTCACACAATTATCTCAATGAGTTTGCAGTCAGTCGATGGTCAAAGGTTTTATCGGTACTTGATTCACCTGAATTACGCATTGAGCACCTGGGGTTGGTCTATCCTCATTTTCCGGTTTACATTTTAATGCCATTCTATTATCTACCCGGACTCGATACAGGGGCGGCACCTTATTTTGCATCTATCCTGATTGGTTCGCTGTTAATCGCTATCTGGAATTACCATCTGACAAAAAAGAAATACAGTTTGCGTGTTCGGCTCATGCTGATATTTCTGGTGTGTAGTCACCCGTATTTTCTTTGGGGGATAACAGCCGGGGCGCAGCATGCATTTAGCCTGCTTATGTTTTACTGGTTATATATTGCTCTGGTGCGGCTCGTTAATGTGCAAGATGTGCGGGCCTTTATCATGATAGGCCTCGTGTTAGGTATTTATTTCTTTGTTGATGAACGTACCATCTATATGTTTATCGCATTGTTGCCTTTGATCTCGATTATTGCACCTCAGCGTATGCTGAAAGAATCAACCACCAGCGTCTATTTGATCATCGCAACCCCGCTTGTCATTGCCATAGCCTCATGGGCCTACCTGAACTGGATATTTCATGGTGATGCAGGCTTGTTTATGCAATCGGCCGAGTCGTCTTTCAGGGGTGCGAGGGAAGATACGCCGCATGTTGAATGGCTAAGGAGCTATGGTGGCGATTTCGTCATGCCAACTATCCTGGTTGCACTGATGTCATTGGTGACTTACCCCGTGCTGTTCTGGTTACTGTATCACGCCAAGCATCATCGCATATTGTTGGGCAGTACATTGGTGCTGCTGGTGCATCCGGTAATAGCCGCGGGACTGGCGACAGGTAACTATTTCCTTGCGCACCCGATGCACATGATTTTTCTTTATAGCGCGGGCATCATGGCCGGGGTGGTATTAATTCCCAGGGAGTCAAGGCGTGCCAGAATCAGCTTGATGTTGTTACTGGCATTGAGTTGTGTAACAGCCTGGATCAGTTTTTCATGGGAGGCAACAGTCGACATGCAACGTTGGCAGAAGGCCTTGACCGGAGTGCATCTGAAAGAGTCAAGTCCGGGCGACCTGGCGCTGGGTCAATGGCTGAAGGCAAACAGACAGGCAACGTTGATGGACGACAAGGCTGCGTACCGTGTGATCGTAGCAAGGGGGGATGCAAAAGACCTCGTATTGCCGTCTTCATCAGAATTTAAACTGGCCATGAAACGGCAAGTTCCTGATATTAAACAACTGGCAGTATCTGATCCTGGTTCTATTCACGGGCATAAAGACCATCTGAATCAACGATATCCCGGGTTATATCACAAAGGTATACCAGGTTATGTACTTGTATATGATTATCAGAATTGGCGAGTCTATCGGCGAACAGGGGCAAAGCAGAATTGATCAAGACCGGTATCCCTGTAATGAGACGTATGGGTATATGTATATTTATACTGATGTCGATGTCGATGACTGCAAGCTGCTCGCATTTTGGCGGTGTTTATTACCAGGGTGTAAATTATCTGCAAACACCCACAGTATCGTTGAATTCGTTTACATCAATGCAGTCGCTTGGAAAAATAAAAGATAATGGCGCGAATACCGTGGCCCTGATCGTTTTTTTGCAGCAAGACGATCCGACGACTACTCGGATTATGCCTTCCAGTGCAGTGACAGATGACCAACTTAAGCATGCTATAGCCGATGCGCATGATTTAGGCCTTAAAGTTGTACTCAAGCCGCAGGTGCTCGTGACCAACTCATGGGCGGGTGAGATTAATCCAGGTACGCACGAGGCCTGGCATAAATGGTATGGCAACTATCAACGACTGATATTGCATTATGCGGAAATTGCACAGCATTATAATGTCGAAGTACTCATGTTGGGTACCGAGCTACGTCATGCGGCAATACAGCCGCAGTTTCGTCAATTGATTATTGAAGTGCGAAAAAAATATCATGGCGAAATCAGTTACGCGGCTCATGGCGTGGCCGGCCTCAAGCGTTTTCCCTATTGGGACATGCTTGATTCGATTAGTCTGACCTTGTACCCGCCACTGGGGCAAGACTGGGATGCGGCCCGAATCAGTCAGCTCATCATGGATAAGGTTAATGAAATAGAATCAATTGTTTCAACTATGGATAAACGCTTCTGGATTGCCGAAATAGGCATATCTTCAGAGCGAGGGAGTTACAGGCACCCCTGGTTAGAAACAAATAGTCAGCAAGACCAACCGGATGCAGAAATGCAGGCGAAAGTACTGGAGTTGTGGCTGAAGAACCTTCAACAGCCCTGGGTTGATGGCGTGCTAATATGGAACTGGTTCAGTGATGTCAGTATGGGCGGTATGACAGATACCGGCTTTACAATACAGAACAAGATTGCTGAAAAAGTGGTGAGCTGTTACTGGACAAAAAAATGTAATGATTAAATTAGTTCTGGAATTGCTTGATTATCTTTCCGTCCAGATCTGCCGGTACAGGCATACCCAGCAAATATAGTATGGTGGGCGTCGTATCGTAAATGATAACCTGGCTGTTGTTCACGGTTTCTGCCTTGATGCCCGGGTGAATGGCCATCCAGGGAATGGTCAGGTCCTCAGGGCGTTCGTACCAGTGAGTCTTGTCCTTGCCGCCGTGGTCAGCGGTAATAATAAGTAAGGTATTGTCGGCATGTTGGCTGTTCAGGATACTGTTGTAGATTGTACCAATGGCTGCATCCGCAGCCGGTACAGCCTGATTGAGGTATTCCGGGCTCATCCAGCCGTGTTTGTGTCCCGTGCTATCAGGTTCGCGGATATGAATAAAGGTCATGTTGTAGCCTTGCTCGTTCCAGGTGCGAGCAAATTCGGCAGCCAGGTCGTTGGCGTTAGTCTGATGATAGCCGACGCCATCATGGTTGGTGCCATAGAGATAGTCTACCGAGTCTGGCGGAAGCAGGTGATTTAATTTTTTCTTGGAATAGAATGCAGCAGTGGATTTGCCCTGCTGTTTAAGCATTGTTAAAACGGTAGGAAAGGGCAGGTAGCCGGGAAGCGATTTGTTTTTGGTAACCTTGTGTTGTGTCACGTCGAGCCCGGTTAGCATCGAGGTATGACTCGGCAGTGTGACAGAGCGTTGGATGGTACGAGCCAGAGGAAAATAAAGTGAGTTACGGCTCAGTTTGTAAAGGTTGCTTGCATTGCTTTTGTTGATAGCGTCAGGTCGCAGACCGTCAATGCTGACAAGTACAACGCGCTGAATATCAGGTTTTGCAGTGTCCAGGTCCTGCCTGAGATAACTGCAAGAGGATAACAGTGTGAATATAAACAGGCAGGCAAATAAATGCATGAAGTTTAAGCGTGCAGTTTTGGTTTTTAGTGATAGTTTTAAATTCATATTGGTAACTGCGTGTCAATAAATTGCGCTTGATGGTGTGGTGCAGACACTTAATTGTTGGTTTATCCGCAGCGTATTATTTGCGAGCTTGAACGAAGTAAAATTGTATAATAGCATGATTAATTATGCCACTTAATAAAATGGAATGAATAAACATGGGTAGACTAATAATAAATGGGCATTCAATATACTACAAGCAAATACTGCTGTTACCCATATTGCTAGTATCAGCTGGCGCGGAAGCGGGAGGATGGCTGCGTTCTGAAGGGGAGCATCGGTATTCTGCACATTTGCAGGCATCTTCTTCAGATAAATCCTGGGACAAGGATGGCAATACAGAAATATCCAGTTGTACATCCAAAGGCCAGTCATTAACCCACGAATATGAATACGGGTACTCTTACTATCATACACTGTTTGGCAAGGCAAGCATGGCCAGTTCCAAGTGCGGTTCAGATAAAGTCAGCGGTTTCAGTGATATCTTTCTCGGTATACGTGGCAGACTGAATCGTTATAAAAATGGTAGTGCATGGGAGGCGATACTGATTATTCCAAGTGGCTATGACAACAAGCGAAGTAATCGTTTGGGATACGGTGAAGTTGGTCTTGAGTTGGGTGTATATGGCACATCAAGGCTGTCCGAGAAATCCTCGCTTACCTATGGCAGCAGTTTACGTTTTTGGGCGGGGGCGCCGGCTGACCAGTTTCGTGCGAAGCTGGGGTGGAGCTATAAAAAAAATAAAACCTGGTCGTATACTGCAGGCCTGACAGGCAACTTTTCCCTGAATAATGGTGACTCTGCTGCTGTGGCCTCAATTAATGGGGACTTTGAATCCGAGTTTGATGTGATACGGGGTGAGGTCGGTGTCAGGCGTCGCTTGAGCAGAAGGGTCGCTATGTCAGCCGGTTTATTCAAAAACCTTTGGGGGCGTGATACCAGTCAGCGACAAGGTTTGTATGTCAATATCGGTTATGTTTGGGGTAGACGTTAATATGAACGCTGGAAAATGGAAAATGACTGCAACCCTGATGTTTGCTGTCAGTATGTTATGGTCGTCTGTCGTGCTGGCACAAGATTCAGTACCCGTTATAAACCTCGATCTGAAAATGAGGGCAATTGACGCCGATGTGTTGTTTAAAAAAGAGCCTTATGACCGTTCAACTTTTGCAGTGAGCCTTTTTGACGATGAGGGTAATAAAGTAACGGGACGGATTGCAGTCAAGGGCAGTTTTACCAGAAACTTTGACAAGAAGTCACTGAAAATCAAGCTGGGCAAAGACCAGAAGTGGAGAGGGCAGAAGCGTATTGTACTAAATGCCATGGCAACAGACCTGTCGATGATGCGTGAATGGCTTGCATGGGACCTGATTCATTCACTGGATATGGCTGCACCGAAAGTGAGTTATGTACGCCTGAGTATTAACAGGCGGTATATCGGTATGTTTCTGCATATAGAATGGCTGGATGCCAAATTACTGGGCAGGTATAACCTGGGTAGAGACGGGGAATTTTTTCATCCTCGTGACAGTAGTTTTTGTGGTGATTTCAATCTTGCGTCAATGTCGAACCCGGAACGTTGCTGGTTCAAGCTGTCACCCGGTGATGGTGATTTTACGATGTTAAAGCGCTTGTCAGAACAGTTGGATTCAGTGCAGGTAGAAGATTTTGACAGTTACCTTGAAGAACATTTCGATGTGGAATCGGTTGTCAACTGGATCGTGACCAATGTCATTACCAGTAATGGAGATACTTACAATAAAAACTATTTTATTTATTTCAGTCGGGAGCAGGAGCGATGGGTAATTATACCATGGGACTACGACTTGTCCTTTGGCAGAAACTGGGATGAGTTTCAGAAATACCCGGCCAATATTCTGAATGATAATTTTCAGTATTATTACCCGCT
>Ga0316207_10000620_pt1 | contig 53752 bp, 41 predicted proteins | sample 6weekpyrite_MG_FD_204943 | JGI IMG/M metagenome (GOLD analysis project Ga0316207, IMG submission 204943) | Microbial mat bacterial communities from mineral coupon in-situ incubated in ocean water Damariscotta River, Maine, United States -... | ecosystem: Environmental > Aquatic > Marine >...
TGTATTTGTACTTAGAATAGATGTTACTGCTATGGCGAGTAGTGATTTACGATAATTCATGATTTATCTTCCCCTAATTTACTATTGCTTTTATGTCGTAATAAAAATACTAGTACTTAATTTTTGTGTTGTTATTTTTTAAGCGTTTTTATCTTTTATTGATAATACACGGAGTGTAAAATAAATCAAACAATAAAATGTAAAAATGTAAAATTTATTTATCGTATATTAGGTTTTACTGAGTTTTATCTAGGGCTACAAGTATAATGGTTGCTTTAAGATGTTGTAATGTATGGTTTTGTTCTGATGTTCTTGGTTGTGCATTATTAAATGCACAACCATTGTTTTGTTGTTGGATTTTATTTACGATAGGATGGTTGTTTATATTATAGCTTTATCCATGTCGCTTTAACTTCAGTATATTTGTTAAACGCATGCAAAGATTTATCTCTACCATTACCAGATTGCTTAAAGCCTCCAAAAGGCGCAGTCATATCACCGCCATCCCATTGATTCACCCACACTGAACCAGCACGCACAGCTTTTGCCATTTTATGAGCTTTAGACAAATCTGTAGTCCAAATGCCTGCTGCTAATCCATAAGGAGTGTCATTGGCGATGCGAATGGCATCTTCCATGTCAGTAAAGCTAATAACCGAAAGTACAGGACCAAAAATTTCTTCACTGGCAATCGCCATGGTATTTTCAACATGACTAAACATCGTCGGTTGAATATAAAATCCCCCTTCAACCGCTTGCGTATGCTCCCCGCCACAGCATAAATTAGCATTTTCCTCTTGTCCTTTATTGATATAGCCCAACACGCGTTTATACTGAATTTCGTCAACAATAGCACCAACATTGGTATTAGGATCAAGTGGGTTTCCTGGTTGCCAATATTGCATGGCAGCTTTAACTTTTTCGATAAACGCGTCTTTAATACTTTCTTCCACTAATAACCGTGATCCGGCAGTACATACTTCACCTTGGTTAAAGCAAATTGCGCCTGCTGCTGCTTGGGCTGCTTTGTCTAAATTAGGGGCATCAGCAAAAACAATGTTGGGGCTTTTACCGCCAGCTTCGGTCCAAACACGTTTCATGTTTGACTCACCAGCGCAAATTAATAGCTGTTTAGCGACTGCGGTTGAGCCAGTAAAAACTAAGGTGTCAATATCGTTATGCAAAGCGAGCGCTTTACCAACCTGATAACCAAAACCGGGTAGTACATTAAATACACCATCAGGAATGCCGGCTTCTTTAGCTAAAGCGGCAAGTTTAATAGCGGTTAATGGCGATTTTTCAGATGGTTTTAAAATAACGCTGTTACCCGAAACAAGGGCAGGAGCAATTTTCCAACTGGCCATCACTAACGGGAAGTTCCAAGGCACTATGGCAGCAACAACACCGACAGCTTCACGAGTGACTAATCCTAATTCGTTATCGCCTGTGGGCGCGACTTCATCATAAATTTTATCGACGGCTTCTGCGCTCCAACGAATAGAACGAAGTGCACCAGGAATATCAACATTGAGCGCATCACTAATGGGTTTACCCATATCTAGGGTTTCTAATAATGCTAATTCATCACCATGCTGCTCGATTAAATCAGCAAATTTAAGCATGATTGCTTTGCGTTTTACCGGTGCTGTTTTAGACCAAGTACCTTGCTCAAATACTTGTCGAGCGCAATCAACCGCAAGATCTGCTTCTGTTTGCGTACAAAGGGCAATATTCGTGAGCGTTCTACCATCTATAGGGCTGATGCAAGCAAAGGTCTCTTTATTCTCAGCATCCACATAGCTGCCATTAATAAATGCACGGCCTTCTATCGTTAGCGACTGGGCTTGTTGTTGCCAATAGGTGAGATCTTGTTTGTTCATTTGAAACTCCAAAATAATTAATGCTGATTAAGCTTAGTGCTAAATTACCTAACAACCAAGAATAATTCAATATATTTTACACTCAGACGCTAAATTATCTTTAATGTTGTTTATATTTGACATAAAATAGCTTTTTAATGTTTGAAATATAAAACAGCCGTCTTTTAAAGTAGCTAACATTACGGAGAAATTCCATGGTTCAATATCCAGATTCTTATTATGCTGACTCATCCAATAGCGGGGCAGATTACCCACAACTGTTAGAAGCGTTAACGGCTGATGTTTGTGTTGTTGGTGGCGGTTATAGCGGTTTGTCAACGGCTATTGCCCTACAAGAGAAAGGCTATAGTGTTATTTTACTTGAAGGTGCAAAGATAGGTTTTGGCGCTTCAGGGCGCAATGGCGGTCAGTTGGTTAATAGTTTTAGTCGCGATATTGATCACATTGAAAAGCATTATGGACAAACGACCGCTCAAGCTTTGGGTGATATGGCATTTGAAGGCGCTGATTGCATTCGTGATTTAATTAAACGCTACAATATAGACTGTGATTACAAGCAAGGTGGCTTTTTTGCTGCTTTTACTGACAAACAAATGAAAGGCTTAGCGGATAAAAAAGCATTATGGCAACGCTTTGGTAATAATAAGCTAGAAATGATTGATAGCAATGATGTGAAAAACATTGTTGATACCGATGCTTACGTTGGTGGTTTGGTTGATAACCACTGCGGCCATATTCATCCATTAAAATTAGCACTAGGTGAGGCAGCAGCACTAGTCTCTATTGGTGGTCAAGTGTTTGAACAATCAAAAGTAATTGATATTGAGCAAATTAAAGAAGGCTTAACTGAATCGGTGATTGTTAAAACGCCTCAAGGGCAAGTTACTGCAAAAACTTTAGTGCTGGCAGGTAATGCTTATATGGGGAATTTACAACCTGAGCTAGCGAAAAAATCCATGCCGTGTGGTACACAAATAGTGACCACCGAAGTATTGCCTGAAGCGCTTGCTAAGTCACTTATTCCGTCGCAATATTGTGTTGAAGATGTTAATTATAAACTCGATTATTACCGCGTAACGGCAGATAATCGTTTGTTATTTGGTGGTGGCGTAACATACGGCGGTGGCGATCCTGCCAGTATTAAAAATTTCTTAAAACCACACATGGATAAAATTTTTCCTGCCATGAAAGACTATAAGCTTGATTATGCATGGGGCGGAGACTTTTTACTCACTATGTCGCGTTTGCCGCAGCTGGGTAAAATAGGCAATAATATTTACTACACCCAAGGTTATAGTGGTCATGGCGTAAATACTTCGCACTTAGGCGGAAAACTGTTAGCGGAAACTATTTGTGGCGAGCATAACCGTTTTGACGTATTTGCCAACTTACCACATTATAACTTCCCTGGTGGTCGATTATTTAGAGTGCCGGCTGTAGCGCTAGGTGCTTGGTATTATGGGGTAAGAGATAAGTTGGGTATTTGATTTACTTATTGAGAAAAGGTTAATTTACCGGGAAACACCACTAATAGACAGCGCTATTAGTGGTGTTGAAATATCCTTCATTCAAATAATTATTGGCAAGTATTGCTACTAGTTGTTGCATCAAATGGTAAAGTGCCTATTACATCATTAACACAAAAATTTACGGTAACGCCACCGCTTAGTGATGTTGTTGTCGTAAAGCTTGCTATACCACTTGCATCAGTAATTGCCAAGGCTGTTTCATTCCATGAACCTGAAAAGTTACCTTGAACTGATGCACCCTCAACAGAGTTACCTAGATCATCAACGATAATTACGTTAGCAGTACCATACTTTTTACCTTTGACAGCAGCTTGAGTACCAGTAGTAACAGAATCTACAATAAGCGTAGTTGCTGTTTCACTTGGACTATTTACACCTAAAATAACAATATTATCTATGGTATAGGTATCGTTAGTGAAATTATCGGGGTCAATCAAGAATAAAATATTGTCAACATCAGTATCAGCTGTATTAGCATCTAACTGTTCAACTAAGGAAAATTTTAGGGTTTGCCAACCATTGGCATTTTCGATGTAAGCATTATATTTACTGTGTCTCCCTGTGGGGTAATTATCTGGAGTTGCAGTAGCACTGTCCTCTAATTGAATGATAATTTCTTTGCCAATTAAATTTTGGTCCACATTATTAATATCTAATTGAAAAGCTTTATCGCCAATAATAAAAGCATTGGCATCAGTAATAGTACTAGTAGAAGCACTAACGACGTCCCATTGGCTTGCTGCGTCACGAGTATAAGTTAATACGCCGTTACCTTCAGTATAAATACCATTTGAAAAAGTAACGGACATGTTACTAGTGCCATTATAATCTTCTAGTATAGTTTCTGTCGTAAGGTTTTTACCTACATAAATTTGTGTGGACACCTGGCAACTTCCAGAAGTAGCGGTTAACGTTTGTATTGTATTAGCACTTGTTGTATCCCAAGTTATCTCAACCACATCTCCAGTGCCTGAGATAATACCACCAGTTACATCCCAAGTGGTATTTCCAGCTGAGTTATCAACCGCATAGGTTTCTGTTGAGCCGGGAGAAGGTAAATGATTACCTGTTAAATTAGGTTGCGAGCCAGCATATACTCTCACAAAATCAACAGCTAATGTTTGTGGTAAACTAGAATCGTCTACTGTTCCTCCCCAAGTACCACCAACCGCCAAGTTTAGAATTAAATGAAAATTATTTCTCCCATCAAATGGCCAGTCTTCCGGCGAAACATCAGCAGGTGTTTTAACAGAATAAAGCATATTATCTATATACCAACGAATCTCACCTAACTCCCATTCTACAGCATAAGTGTGAAAATCGTCTGACCACTTTCCAGGCTGCATCAACATAGAGCCACCCGTATGTGAATTATCTGGCCATGGTTGGCCATAATGAATGGTACCAAAGCTAATATTAGCGCTTTGACCAACAGATTCAAAAATGTCAATTTCACCACTGATAGGCCAAACATTTGCGGGATTGGTTGGTAACATCCAAAAAGCAGGCCACATACCTTGACCATCAGGTACTTTCATTCGAGCTTCAAATCGGCCAAAAGACCAGTCTCCACTAGCTGCCATATTTGCTGTTCTTATTCTGCCAGACGTATACTGTGTTGATTTTACACGTTCTTTTCGAGCTTCAATGGTCATAATACCGTTTGCTAAAGTAATGTTGTCTGTTTGATAACTTTGCAGTTCACTATTTCCCCAGCCACACATCCCCGCGCCTTGGTCACAGCCGTCACCTGTTTGAATTTCCCAAGCATTGGTATCAAGTGATGTTTGAGTAAAATTGTCTTCCCAAACTAATGTTTGACACTGTTGGGAAAATGCAGAAGTTGCGTAAAGTGAAAGTGCAGATATAAAGATTAAGTAGGGTAGTTTAGGTTTGCTAGTCACTTTGTTTTGTAAATACATGTTGAACACCTTTGAAATATTGTTTTATTTTTATTTGATTAATTACAATCCTTTCTTGTTAGTGCGCTTGTTCATCAGTCCATTGTTGAAAAACTTAGCGGTAATTTTTATTGCTCGCAATCTTATTCTATGTAAAAACGGTAAGGCGAGACAAAGTTAAGACAACAGGTGAGAAGTTGAGACAAAATGTTCAAATAATAAAATTATGATAGTGAATTTACTTTTAGTTTATGACTAATCAAATTAACCTAACTGTTTTTATAATCTTAACGTCAGATAGTTAATTCAATCGGTATAGTTATGATTGCTTGCTTTGAAAGTTACTTGAGGCTAAGCATATTGCTTCACCTTTTTTACTTGCTAGTTATTGCTCTTTTTGAGTAACCGGGAAGCCCATTTTCTCAACAATGCGTATCCAAGGCTTTCGCCAGCCACCTTTTTCATCTAAGGTGTCAAGCGCATACATGGTGATTTTAGCTCCAATCCATCTAAATGGTTCAGGAGGAATATAGCCGGGTAATGAGGTGGCAAAGCCTAATTTTGTCTCTGGAATATTAGTTTTATCAAGTACTGCTAATCCTACTCTGGCGCCAAAACGTGTTGCAGTAACCCCAAAGCCTGAATAACCGCCAGCGTAAATCATATCTCCATTATAATAATGTTGATAATGCACTGCCATTCGTGTGGTTAACGCAATAGGACCACTCCATGCGTGTGAGAATTCAATGCCTTTTAAATAAGGAAAAGTATGATAAAACTTTTCCACTAACGGGTAGAAATTATCAGCGCTTTTATCTGCTTTGGGATCTGTATCGTTATTGAAAAAGTAACCTAAGCGACCACCAAACAGTATGCGATTATCAGCGGTTAAGCGCATATAGTTCAACTGGGTTCGAGTATCATAAATACCTTGGCGATTCTGCCAGCCTAATTTTTTTAGTTGTGCTTTGGTTAAGGGCTCGGTAACCACGATACGATCACGGATAGCAGAAACTCTTTGGGTTATTTTTTTGCTACCTGCTGCAAATGCATTAGTCGCAAGTAAAACTTTATTCGCTTTTACTGAGCCTTGCGGTGTGGTCACTAAAACTCCCGGTTTCAGGTGGGTTGATGTCACTAATGGTGTGTTTTCATAAATGCGTACACCTAGCTTAATGGCTGCTTTTTTCAGCCCCCAAGCAAGTTTTGCTGGGTGAACCGTACCACTGCGACTTTTTGACCATAAACCACCATGAAAAAGCGGTGAATTAATTTCTCTATTAATGGCTTCTTTATCAAGTAAATGGGCATCGTGACCATATTTTTTGTATAGTTTATATTCGCTCTTTATATCAGGTAAGCCTTCATCACCTACGGCAACGGTAAGCTCTCCTCCCCATTCAATATCGCAATCAATATTATAACGCTCAATGGTGGCTTTAAAGCCATCCATGTTTTCTTTACCTAAGCGCTCTAACTCATCCATATCATCGGGAAATAAACGTGCTGCATTGGCTAAACCATGCATCACCGAGGCTGAAAGTATGGCGGCAGGGCGCCCAGAGGCACCAATAGCAATGCATTGAGCTTCAATAATCACCACATCACGCTCAGGGTTTGCTTCTTTGGCATGAATTGCTGCCCACAATCCAGTAAAACCAGCACCTACAATAAGTAAGTCACAGTGTATATTGCTAGTTAATAAAGGTTCAGGCTCAGGGGCTGCCTTATTGTCTAACCAGTAAGGGAAAAATTTAGTTTTCATTAATGCTTGTTGAGCATGAAATTTAGTCGTCATTAGCTGATACTCGTTAAAATATTGGGTAAAAAGGAAAGTTTTTTGTGAATGGTTTAGCTAATTAGCGTCAGCAATATTAGGGGCAATTTTTTTGAGCTTGGCATAAACAATAGAGTAAATGATCATCGCACTAATAGTACCAGCGGCACACAACATCATCACACCAGTGTAACCATAACCTTGAGATAAAATATAGCCTGCCGCCGCAGGAGAAACTGACTGTGTAAGCCCTTGAGCTCCGGGCACTAATGCTGCGTATTTACCGCTGTGATCAATGTTACCGATGGTACCGAGTTGAAATACGTCAATAAATAACCAGCAGAAGTTAAATACTGTGGCAGCAATAACATAGGTTATTGGCGTTACTTGTAAAGCGAGTAAAAATAATATTGCAATCATTACCACAAAAGCGGCAATTAACGGTTTAGATTGTCCATATTTATTACCCATCCAAGTAGCAATAGCGCAGCCTGATAAAGTAAATAGTGTTCCTAAGGCGAGGGTGTTGCTGATGAAATCAGCAGATAAATTAGCATTGTCGCCTAAACGTTCGATAAAAGCCCAAAAAGCGCCAACATTGATATAAACACAAGCGACTGCTGTTAAACATAACCATGGTATCCAAGCTGGAATATTTGTCGTTTTATTGTTTGCTTCAAGTGATGATGTTTCATTATGAGATTCTTTGTTTGAGCTAGGTAACCAACGAACAAAGAAGTAGGTGCCGATGAAAGCGAGGCAGAAAAAGATGAATATGCCATCAACTCCCCATTGCTGTGAAATGGTTGGAAAAGTATATAATTCAATGGCATTTACTGCCACTAAGACAAACAGCAAAATACTAAAGTTTCGTGCGGTTTTATGCGTGCCAGCAAGTGTCGCTACACCAATTGAGTAACACATACCGCCACCAAGTCCTGAAATAATACGGATAGCTAATAAAGTATGATAATCATGAAAAAGGATTGAACTGAAATTGGCAATAATGGCAACGGTTATGCCTATGTAAACTAATAATTTACGATTGATACGATTAACTAGCAATGAAGCAAGAATAGAAGCGAAAAATATACCTATTAAGTCGGCCGAAGCTAACCAACCCAGCTGTTGTTCGTTAAAACCTAAAGTGTCGGCTAATGAACCGACTAACATCGGCATACCAATAAAAACTGCATTGCCAACAATGCTGATAATTATCGCAGCGATAATGGCTTTTGGTTGGTCGAAAATAGAATTTAGCTTACTTTGTTCACTCATATGAGTATCGCTTAATAGATAATGTGGAAAATTGTCATCAAACTATTTCAAAAATTTCATTAATAAAATATCCCCTAAAAAGGGGATATTTTACTTTTAGTTAGTCTAAAAAGCTTAAAGGATCAGCGTTAGCTCCCGCAGGCAGCGCTTTTAAAGAAGCAATAAATAAATAAAACAACTCAGATTGAGAACTAACATCAAGCTTAACGTATATTTTTTTACGATGATGCTTGATGGTTTCTGTGCTGTTTTCTAACTTTTCTGCAATATATTTTACCGAGTAACCATGCAGTACCAGATGCAATATTTCTCTTTCTCTTGGTGTCAACACTGAGCTGCCAAACTTTGCCAAAGCAGTATCTAACTGATATTCAAGATTGGGAGCCTTTGGTTGGGTAATATTTTTGCGCCATTTTTCCAAAATACTTTTTACTAGTGGGTAAACAATGTTGAGCTGTTTAATATCACCGGTTCTAAAAGACTCTTCATGCATATGTCTAACTAAAGATATGCTGATAATACTGTGGTCATCAAATTGAAATAACAGACATATTTCATCTAAAAAACCTAATCGTTTATAAAATAAATCATAATATTCAGACTCATCAAAACCCTCAGGAGAAACATCTTTAATAGTGAATGCGCCTTCTGCTTTTTCATCAATAGCAATACGATAAAAAGGATCCAGCAAATAAGCACCGCTATCATAAGTATCTATCTGATGTTTTGGATCTTCATTGGCGAGCAGGCGATGATGGGTTGTTTGCGGCGGCTGTGATGCGGGAAAAATAGTAACTAAGCCACTGCTCGCATGAATAAGGTGCTCTAAACCTTTAAGTAGCTCAGCTATTGCTTCTGAACTAAAGTTATTTGTAATAACTGATGCCATAGTTTTGTGCCAAAGAATTAAGTTGTTGATGCTACTCATATAGGGATGTTTCCTAATTAATACTGCTGATTGCTATTGTAAAATATAGGCCAATTGATAGGTGTCACCTTTTTAGGGGATAAACAAAGTTAACTTTAACTGTAATAGTTGTTGCAGACATAAAAACTAAAGACTCAGCTCAACTGAGCAACGAATATGACAACTATAACCTTTGGAGGGGAAATTGTGAAAACTAATTACACTTTTGTAAAAACTGCCATTGCAGTCGCCGTATTAGCAAGCGTATCGACTTATACATACAGTGAAGAAATTGAAAAAATTCAAATTACCGCGCAAAAGCGTACCCAAAACATCACTGAGGTTGGCGTAACCACCACAGCGTTTAATGGTGATATGCTCGAAGATTTAGGAATAGAAAATGCCGTTGATTTAGGTGCACATACGCCCGGTTTAGTTGCTGTTAATTCTACTTCGGGTAGTACCCCTATTTTTGCCATACGTGGCATTGGTCTTGATGACTTTAGTCCAAACAATACCAGTGGTGTAGGTGTATACACAGATGAAGTTTTTGCCAGTAGCCCTCTTTATTTAGGCGGACAATTGTTTGACATTGAACGAGTTGAAGTGCTTAAAGGGCCGCAAGGGACTTTATATGGTAAAAACACCACAGGTGGCGCGATTAACTTTATTACCAATAAGCCCACTGAAGATTTCGAAGCTTTTGTTGAAGTTGATTACAGTAGTTTTCAAACTCTAGAAATCACCACAGCTGTTGGCGGGGCATTAACAGATACGGTTAACGGTCGTTTCTCACTTAACTATGCAAAATCAAATGAAGGCTGGCAAAACGATGACGATACTGGCGAAGAGTTTGGCTTAATTGATACCTTTGCCGTACGTGGGCAACTTGGTTTTGATTTAGGTGACAGTGGTACAGGGGTATTTCGTGTATATGCCAATCAAGATAAATCAAAGCCCTTATCGCCAGACAGTGAAGGCATAGAAGACACTTTTGGTGACATATCTTTTAGTGTGCTTAATTCACCTGCCGATCCAACAAAGGTTAGTGCGGGTGGATTGCCAGTAAGTCGTGATGAGTCAGGCTCAGGTGTTGCACTAACTCTAGATTATAGCTTTGCTAGTTTTGACTTAGTTTCAATTACTTCATGGGATCAATATGATCGCGCAGTAGTCGATAACTATGATGGTAGTGCTGTTGCTACTATGGAGCTTATCCAAGATGATAAGTTAACCCAATGGTCACAAGAAATTCGCTTTATTAGCACCGGCAGCGATGACTTTACTTGGGTTGCCGGCGCCAATATATCTAATGAGAATGTTGATGCACTTGATTTGTTCGACGATTCTTTCTTTCTCACCGATTCAGCCTTTGATGGTACTTTATATCCTGAAGATACCTCTGTTTTTGGGTTAGATCGATTCATTGCTGATTATGTGCAAGAAACAGATTCTTACGGTTTGTATTTACATACTGAAACACAGCTAAATGATAGTTGGAAGTTAATTGCTGGTATTCGATATTCTTACGATGAACGGTCCTTTAATGGTACAGCCACTAATGAAAGTTTTGGCGATATCTTTCCTGTCACCGAAATAAATGAAACTAACGATGAGAGTGCAGTTACCGGAAAAATAGGTCTTGATTGGAAAGTTAATAGTGACTTACTTGTCTTTGGCAATATTGCGACCAGCTATAAAAGTGGTGTTTATTACGGTGGCCCAGTGCTTGATGGTGATGCTTGGAGTTATGTAAAACCTGAGGATGTACTCTCTAGTGAGCTTGGCTTTAAATGGACTCTACTCGATGGCAGTATGCAACTTAATGGCGCAGCATTCGCGTTAGAATATGAAAATCGTCAATCTTTACTGACATTTGTTTCTGGTGAATTCAGTGATTTTAGTGGTTTTGCTGTTGCCGATACTACTTTGGCAAATATTCCTGAGTCGCAAACCAAAGGTTTTGAACTTGAAGTAAATTGGTTGCCAACTGATGAACTAACACTGCAAGCTGGTATAGCATATTTAGATTCAAAGGTGACTAAAGCACCTACCACTGACAATTTACGTGGAATTAATGCTGATCCTTCAGTTAATGACCAAGCACATGAAGACGGATTTGGTTTTGTTGATGCTCTCGCTGATGAATTGGTGGAAGGGACTGTTTTATCACAAGCCCCCGAGTGGAGCTATAACGCGTTAGTTGCTTATGATATGCCTCTTGAAAACGATTTGTTTTTAAAATTTCAAACAAGCTACAGCTATTCAGGCACTCAATACGCCCAGCTTGCTGATCCAAATGCTAAGTATGGCGCAATAGACTCATTAAATGGTTTAATTTCATTAACCTCAGACACTGATGGTTGGACAGTTACTTTATGGGCAAGAAATATATTAGACAGTGATGATGAAACTTATTCATTCACTGGCTTTGCTGGGCGTACTGTTTATCGTCAACAACCGGCTACGTTTGGTTTAAGTTTTAAATATGATTATTACTAAAACCATTTCTGAAATGAATAAATAACTTTATCGGGTCGATGTAGAGGTTAAAAATGAACAATTCCATAAAAAATTATACCCAAGAAATTATGAAAAAAGATCAAGCGCATTTTATGCACCCTTGGACTATTTTTGATGTGTATAAAACAGAAGGTGCTTTGCCTATAGAAAAAGCTCAAGGCAATCATATTGAAGATACTGACGGTAATAAATACTTAGATGCTGTGGGTGGTTTATGGTGCAACAATATAGGCACCGGTCGAAGGGAAATGGCTGATGCTATCGCAGAACAAGTGATGAAAATGTCATACGCCAGTCCCTTTGTTGATATGACTAATGTGCCTGCGACAGAATTAGCAGCAAAAATTGCCCAGTTAGCACCGGGGGATTTAAACCGCGTATTTTTTAGTTGCGGTGGCTCTACTGCCGTTGATACAGCATTTAGACTCATTCAGTATTATCAAAACTGTCGAGGCAAGCAGAGTAAAAAACATATTATTTCGCGTGACATGTCTTATCACGGCACCACTTATGCGGCGATGTCTATTGGTGGTAAAAAAGGCGATCACCCGGAAGAATTTGATTTTATTCAAGAGACTATTCATCACATCACAGCGCCGAAAAAATATGGCCAGTTTGATGATAAAACCGATGCCGAGTTTTTAGATTTTTTATTGGTTGAACTTGAAGAAAAAATTATTGCGTTAGGCGCTGATAATGTTGCGGCATTTTTTGCTGAGCCAGCAATGGGCGCAGGTGGGGTCATTATTCCGCCAAAAGGCTACCACAAAAAAACGTGGCAAATATGTAAAAAATACGATGTGTTATATGTTTCAGATGAAGTAGTTACAGCATTTGGCCGTCTTGGTCACTGGTTTGCGTCAGATGATGTTTTTGACATTGTCCCTGATATTATTATCAGTGCAAAGGGTTTAACTTCAGGTTATCAACCTTTGGGCGCAACTATTTTTTCTGATCATATTTGGGATGTGATCAGTGAAGACGGTCATGGTCGCTGTTTTGCCCATGGCTTTACCTATAGTGGTCATCCTGTAGCTTGTGCAGCCGCGTTAAAAAATCTTGAAATTATGGAGCGTGAGCAGTTACTTAACAATGTTAATGAACTCGCTCCTTATTTTGAAGAAAAATTAAACTCATTACGTGACTTACCTATTGTTGGTGATGTACGCGGCCAAGGTTTTATGTGGTGTGTTGAATTTGTAGCTAACAAAGAAACGTTCGAGCTTTTCCCTGAAGAAATGGATATAGGTAAACAAATTTCTAATCATGCCGATGCAAAAGGTTTGATTGTACGTCCTATTGTGCACTTAAACGTGATGTCACCACCGTTAACGTTAACTAAAGCTGACATTGATTTTATTGTAGATACTTTAAGAGCAAGTATTGATGAGACATTAATTGATTTAAAAACACAGGGCTATAGCTATGAGTAAAGTAAACACCGCTATAGATCTAAACCGTTTTTATATTAATGGTCAGTGGCTACAAAATACCACAGAAAACACTCTTGATGTGATTAACCCAGCATCAGAGCAAGTGATTGCGCAGGTCGCCTGTGGTGATATTGAAGTTGTAGACAAAGCTGTTTCTGCGGCAAAAAAAGCGTTTCCAGCTTGGTCAAATACTTCATCAACTACTAGGAGCGCTATTATAGAAAAAATAGCCTGTGAAATGGATCGTCGCCAAGATGAGTTAATCACTGCGGTTTCACAAACTATGGGCTGTCCTGAACATATTGCTAGTTGGTTGCAAATTGAAGGCGCTATTTATGCTATGGGTTTATTTGCTGAGCATACTGACGTTACCGAAACGCAACAACAAGGTGATAAATGTATTATCACTAAAGAGCCCATTGGTGTGTGTGGTTTTATTAACCCGTGGAACTTTCCCTTACATCAATTTGTTGGCAAAGTCGGAGCAGCACTTGCTGCAGGTTGTACTATGGTAGTTAAGCCATCAGAGCAAACACCATGGCAAGATTTTATTATGGCAGAGATAATTGGCAAAGTGTTAGCTGAATTTAATGCGCCAGTTGGTGTATTTAATTTAGTCACTGGAACCGGTGCTGTTGTGGGTGATGCGCTAAGTCGTCATCAAGATATAGACATGGTTTCTTTTACGGGCTCAACGCAGGCAGGCATTAAAGTGGCACAAGCCGCGGCTCCCACAGTAAAACGGGTGATGCAAGAGCTTGGCGGTAAGTCACCTTTTATAATCACTGATGATGCCAACTTAGCTGAAGCGGTAAAATACGGTGTTGAAGACGTTATGCTCAACAGCGGTCAAAGCTGTAATACCTTATCAAGAATGTTAGTGCCACAAGCACAATATGATGAAGCCGTAACTATAGCCAAAAAGGTTGCACAATCATTGCCACTAGGGATGAACGAAGGTGCTTTCTTAGGTCCTGTGAGTTCAAAAGCACATCAACAGCGAGTTTTGGGCTATATCCAACGAGGACTTGATGAAGGAGCAACACTTGTTTGTGGTGGCGTTGACCAACCAAAGGAGCATCAACAAGGTTTTTATATCAAACCTACTATTTTTGCTAATGTAGACAATAAAATGCGCATTGCCCAAGAAGAAATTTTTGGTCCAGTGTTGTGCATGATCTCTTATCAAACCATTGATGAAGCAATTGAAATTGCCAATGATACCCCGTTTGGGTTGTCATCAGCTGTTTTTGCTAAAGACGATGCCGAGGCCATTAATATTGCTAAACATATTCGTGCTGGCCAGTGCATGATTAATGGTGGCGAGTTTAATTATTTAGCCCCGTTTGGTGGATATAAACAATCAGGTAATGGTCGAGAGTTTACAAGCTTGGGCGTTGAAGAATTCCTTGAAACTAAAGCGTTCATTACCTGTAACTAGCATAAAAGGAGAATAATATGTCTGAATTTAACTCAGCAAGTTTTAACCAAGCAAATTTTAATCAACCTATGGGCGGCAATGAAATGCCCCGTTTTGGTGGCCCAGGTACTATGTTTCGCTTACCTGCATGTGAATTATCAAGGTGTGAGGCTAGAAATCTTGATATTGGCATTGTGGGTGTACCGCTAGATATAGGAGCGAGTAATCGCAGCGGTACCCGTTTTGGCCCTCGTTCTGTTCGCAATGAATCAGTACTAGTACGTCCTTATGGCATGTATACCAAAGCGGCACCGTTTGATAGCTTTCAAATTGCTGATATTGGTGATGCGGCCATCAATACTTTTAATTTAGCTGATTCAATTAAAATTATTGAAGCTCATTATGACAACATTATGGCTAATGATATTAAACCCGTAACGGTAGGAGGCGATCATACTATCAGCTTACCTATTCTGCGAGCTTTGCATAAAAAGCACGGCACTATGGCGCTGGTGCATGTTGACGCCCATGCGGATATTAATGATTCAATGTTTGGTGAAAAAGAATGCCATGGCACTATTTTTAGACGCGCTATTGAAGAAGGACTGGTTGATCCTAAAAAAATGGTGCAAATAGGGCAGCGCGCCACAGGTTATAGCTCAAAAGATTTTCAGTGGGCAATTGACCAAGGCGTACGAGTAGTACAAGCTGAAGAGTGCTGGCTAAAATCACTTAATCCATTGATGAGTGAGGTTAGAGCGTTAATTGGTGAAGAAACGCCAACCTACTTAACCTTTGATATCGACGGTATTGATCCAGCCTTTGCGCCAGGAACGGGTACACCCGAGCCCGCCGGATTAACTTCTCCACAAGCACTTGAAATTATTCGTGGCATGTTTGGCACTAATTTAATTGGTGCTGATCTTGTTGAAGTTTCACCGCCTTATGACACTACAGGTAATACTTCGTTACTTGCGGCAAATTTAATTTTTGAAATGCTGTGTAGTTTTCCCGGCTGCATTAGAAGGTAAATACTATGACTAGAGCCACTGATTTTGTTATGCCTAATGAAACACCAAGCCGTGAAGCATTACTTGGTACTAATATAGAGCCAAGTTATTCAGGTATATTAAGTTTTGTTAGACGTAAATACAGCCGTGATTTAACTCATGCTGATGTTGCCGTAACCGGTATTCCATATGATCTCGCTTGTACCAATAGGCCAGGTGCACGTTTTGGTCCTCGAGCGATTCGAGAAGAATCATCAGCCATTAATTGGGGCACAGTGCCGCATTGGGGTTTTGACCCTTTTGACGAATTAGCCGTTGTAGATTATGGCGATTGTGGTGTTGATAGTAGTCATCCGGAGAAAATACCGGCTGAAATAGAAGCGCACATTAGCCATATCATTAATAATGACTGTGCCACGCTCACTTTAGGTGGTGATCATTTTGTCACTTACCCTATTTTAAAAGCATATGCTGCAAAGTTTGGCAGAGGATTATCGTTAATCCATTTTGATGCTCACTATGATACGTGGAACGATCGAGAAGGAAAAATTGAACATGGCACTATGTTTTATCATGCGGTAAAAGAAGGCATTATCGACCCTAAAAATTCCATACAAATTGGTCAACGTACCGCTATTGAAGATACCTTGGGTTTCAATGTGCTTGATAATCATTGGGTGCATGAACAGGGCGCTGAAGCTGTTGCCGCTAAAATTAAAGAAGTGGTTGGTGACAACTTATGTTATTTAACTTTCGATATTGATTGTTTAGACCCCAGCTTTGCTCCCGGCACGGGTACACCGGTAATTGGCGGTTTATCAACTTACCAAGCACAGCGAATTTTACGTGGCATTGAAGGGGTCAATATCATCGGCATGGATGTGGTAGAAGTGGCTCCGGCCTATGATAATAGTGGAATTACTGCTTTAGCGGGCGTTTCTTTAGCGCTAGATATGCTATGCTTGTACTCTCAAAAAATGAAAACACTTTAGCAAACACGTTAAGGTGTTTATCAATTTAGTATTGTAAGTAGTAGCTCTTGTTACAAGTTCAACAAAATACTTTAAAAGCCCTTTTCTTTGCATTTGCTACCATCGTTGTCGGTAGCGGTGCAGGGGCGGCAAGTAAGTGGATATCTGACACTGTGCCGGTTGCGGTTATTGTTATGATTCAATACGGTGTTTGTGTATTAATCATAATGCCATGGCTTATTCGCCAACGGTTTAAGCCTGTAACATTTAATCGTCAGCAAAATATCCCATGGAAAAAACATCTTATTAGAGGTGTTTCTGGTTGGCTGAGTTTTTTTTGTTATTATGCAGCACTAAAAAACATTCCACTAGTTGATGCCTCTCTATTACGCAACGCTGCACCACTATTTGTACCGCTCGTCGCTTGGCTGTGGGTTAGGGCAAAAGTTCCTTCTCATCGGTGGTTTCCCTTAATCATCGGCTTTATAGGTGTCACACTAGTTTTGCGACCTGATTCATCAAATGTAAGCTATGGTCATATTATTGGCTTACTTTCAGGAATCGGCTTGGCAATTTCGATGATAGGTACGCGGTTACTTTCTAAAACACAAAGTGCTAATACTATAATAAGTTATTACTTCTTTATTTCGCTTTTATGTAGCTTACCTTTTGGTATTTATTACTGGCAGGCGATCCCTTTATGGAGTTTGCCTTATTTGTTGTTCATTGGAGTCTCTATTTATGCAACTATGGTTTTTTATACCAAAGCCTATAGCTATGCAAAGCCGAGTGTTGTAGCGCCCATTAGTTATTTTTCGGTTATAATATCGGGCGCAATGGGATGGCTTATTTGGCAGCACATTCCTAGCAGTACGGCATTAATTGGTGCTACGTTAGTTATTGTTGCTGGATTTTTAACAATATATTTAAGTGATAAATAGCCGGAGCTATACAATAAACTCCGATTAAATGACTTAACAGGTAAAACCTAGATTCATTGCATCAAGCATTTTCAGCCATAACCCTCGTTTACCATTATTGTTATCTGCTTTTACTAAGGCATTTTGGGTGAAGCGCACACCAAACCAACGAAATGGCTCAGGTGCCCATGGCATCGGTTTTTTGGTGACAAATTGCATTTTTATAATATCACTGGGTTGATAACCCAAAAGCTCAATACCAATACGTGCGCCAAAACGTGTTGCGCCAACGCCTAAGCCGGTATAACCCACTGCCCATGCCAATCGGCCATTATAGGTAACGCCTGGCACCATACAAAAACGGGTAGATGTGGCAATAATTCCACTCCAACGGTGGCTAAATTTAATACCTGCTAACGACGGGAATGTTTCAAAAAACTCTTTTGAGAGTTGCTGAAAAAGCTCGGGCTTATCGGCATATTTCGTAAAATCTGTACCTTTATTGTAATAGTAACGCACCGCGCCACCGCCACCCCAAGTAATGCGGTTATCTTGAGTAACACGATAGTAATGGAACATGTTAGCGTGATTACCAATGGCATGGCGGCTTTTAAACCAACCAATAGTGTCTAACTGTGCTTGGTTTAATGGCTCGGTAGCAATTTGGTAATCCCACACCGGAATAGTAGTGCGACTGACGGCTTTTACTGGATTGTGATAACCATTGGTTGCCATTAAGACTTTATCACTGGTAATGGTATGACCTAAACAAGTTGAACGCATTTTACCCTTGCTGCCTTCGCCAAGTGGCTGACAGTCATCAAGTGGTGTATTTTCAAAAATGCGAACACCAAGTTCAAGTAAAACTCGTTTCAATCCCCAACACACACGCGCAGGGTCAACAATGCCATTTTGATCGCCTTTATACCAAAGCCCCGCTAAATAGGTAGGTGAATTAACTTGTGCTTGCATTGCTTCTTTATCGAAAAACTCGACATCTTCGCCTTCCGCTTTTGCGATTTCATAGGCTTTGCGCAATTCATCAACTGAGTGTTGATTGGTGGCAACTTCTGTTTCACCTACGGCTTCATAGCGGGCATCAATATTGTATTTCTCGAACGTAGCGAGTAATTCAGTCATATTTTGCTGACCTAGTTCATAGAGTTTGTCAGCTTCACCGGGAAAATGATGATCGGTATTCGTTTCGCCATGAGCAAGGCTAGAGTTTATGAAGCCGCCATTACGCCCAGAAGCACCATCACCAATAAACGTGCGTTCAATTAAAATAATGTCGGTATCAGGTTTGCGCTCTTTGGTTTGCAGTGCCGCCCAAAGACCGGTAAAACCACCACCGACAATCAGTAATTCGCAACTTTCATCTTGTGAAAGTGCAGGCAATTCATCAGGACGAATATCGGCTTGATCATGCCAAAGTGGGCAGTATTTTGAGTCTTTTAGTGCTTCAATATGTGCTTGAGTTGTTGTTGCTTGCATAAACTTCTCTATGTAATGTTAATTAACCTTGAACTGCGCGAATAAATTCCCGCCTACAGCGGTTATTTGATATACCAACCCCAAGGCTCTTCGCTGTCAAAACGGGTAATTTGTTTGGTTTCGAGATAATTATTTAATCCCCATTCACCTAATTCACGACCAATGCCAGATTGTTTATAACCACCCCAAGGGGCTTCAACAAAGGTGGGTTGTGAGCAATTAATCCAAACAATACCGGCGCGAAAGGCTTTGGCTACGCGGTCACAACGGTCAAGATCTTTTGACATCACAGCAGCCGCTAAACCAAAACGTGAGTTATTAGCCATTTCAATCGCTTGTTGTTCAGTTTTAAAAGTTTTAACGCACACGACAGGGCCAAAGATTTCTTCTTGCCAAATCCAGCTGTCTTCGCTCATATCCGTAAAAATAGTGGGTTCAAGATAGTAGCCTTGTTCAAAGCCATCAGGGCGTTTACCGCCAGAAGCGAGTGTTGCACCGTCTTTTATACCGCGCTCAATAATAGCGCAGACTTTTTCATATTGAGCTTTATTAACCAAAGGACCGAGTAAAACGCCGTCTTCATTGCCTGCACCTATGGCTATTTTCTTCGCTTCTTCAATTAAACGTGCTAACAGTGCAGGGTAGAGGGACTCTTCAACTAGAACGCGTGAAGTTGCCGAGCATACTTGCCCTTGATTCCAAAAAATACCAAACATGATCCACTCAACGGCTTTTTCCATATCAGTATCAGCAAAAACAACAAGAGGGGATTTACCGCCTAATTCAAGAGAGATATTCTTAATATCTCGTGCTGCATTGGCCATTATTTTTGACCCTGTCGGTACTGAGCCAGTAAAAGCTAGTTTATCAATGTCTTGATGATCAACCAGTGCTTGTCCTGCGTCTTTACCTAAGCCGGTTACTATGTTTAATACACCATCAGGTAAACCTGCTTCAATGGCTATTTCACCTAACGCAAGTGCTGTTAATGGTGTTATTTCAGAAGGTTTTAATATCATGGTACAGCCGGCCGCAAGGGCTGGGGCTACTTTCCATGCAGCCATTAGCATAGGAAAATTCCAAGGAATAATAGCACCAGCAACGCCTAGTGGCTCTTTGGTGGCTTTTGAAGTAAAGCCCGGCTCAGGTAAGGTAATTGTTTGCTCGTTGTTCTCGTCAAGTTCTTCGGCTAGCTTGGCGTAAAATTCAAACGTACCAGCAGTATCTTCAATATCCCATTTAGCTTCAGGGTAGGGCTTGCCGTTATCTAACACTTCTAGTTTAGCGAGTTCATCAAGGCGACGATTAATAATATCGGCCATTTTTTGTAAGTAGCCAGCGCGCTCTTTACCTGACATTTTTGGCCAAGGACCGTGATCAAAAGCTTTTCTTGCTGCTTTTACTGCAGTATCAATATCTTGGGCATTACCTGCGGGTATTTGGCAAATAGTTTCTTCTGTTGCAGGATTTATCGTAGCAAAGCTTTGTTCGCTTACGGGTAATTGCCATTGTCCGTTAATGTAAAAACCTTTCGATTGTTGATTATTCATGTTGTTTTCTCATTGTTTATGGGTTGTGGCATTTTTATTTTAGTTTTTTATTTGTGTGTAATAAATACTGACTTTATCTTTTACTTGCCATGTACATAAGGTGTTTTTCGGCATAAAGACTGCATCGCCAACCGTAAAAGTGTGCTTAACGTTGTTTTCATCAATACAGATTAAGCTGCCGTCATTAATCACCATAAATTCATGGTAAGGAAAAGACATCGGCTCAGTGGAAAAAGCGCCACTTGTCCAAATGCCCGAAAAAAATCGATCTTGCGGATCTGTATATAATGCTTGTTTTTGATGACCGTCGCTGGTTTTATTAAGTGGCGTTGTTGTTTTAACTTGTTCATTAAAATAAACAATATGCTCATACGTTGGCTTGGCAGGAATGGACTCATCAGGGTGTTCTGAAATAATAAAAAACTTACGTAAGTAACCCGTTTGTTGCCACTGACAATCATAGCCTTTAGGGATCACAAAACCTTCGCCGGCAATAACGGTTTCTAATAAGCCCGTTTGATTGTTTTTAATGACAGCTTCACCGTCTAGCAAAAACATAAATTCATCACAAGGGTAGGCCCCTGCAACTTCTATCATGTCAGTGGTATCCCAAACGCCGACATAAATACCCTCAGCCTCATCTTCATAAACCATGTGAGTATGTTGTGAGGGTACGGCTGATTCAAACATTTCTGTATCGAGCTCGTCTACGACATTTCCGAAGCCTTCGGGGTTTTTAGTTAACTTTATGATCTGATTTTTATTCATGTTTTGCTCATTTTAAATTAAAAGTGATTTGAGCCAATGATGATTGAGCTTGCAGCTAGACCGGTTGAGTTCAAGGAAAACGCACGGAGCTGACTTTAGTCACTACTCCGTACATCCTGTACTCCGCCTTTCAGGCCATCCTTCGGATGTTCAAATTATTTCCCGAAGAATTTGTGAGTACAATTGACACCGGAATCGAGCAATCTAGCAATAAGATCAGTTATTATTTATGAAGGGAAGGCGAAACTTACCCCTTCTCTGATGCCACTTGACGGCCAGCGTTGAGTAATAGTTTTACGTTTAGTATAAAAACGCACACCATCAGGCCCGTAAGCATGTAAATCACCAAACAATGAACGCTTCCAACCACCAAAGCTATGATAAGCTACAGGAACTGGTAAAGGAACATTAATGCCCACCATACCCACTTGAATATTATCAGAAAAATAACGCGCTGCTTCACCGTCACGAGTGAAGATACACGTGCCATTGCCGTATTCATGATCGTTAATTAACTGCATCGCCTCTTGCATTGTTTTAACGCGAACTACTTGTAATACCGGGCCAAAAATTTCCGCTTTGTAGCTCACCATTTCAGGGGTAACATTATCAATTAACGTAGCGCCAACAAAGTAGCCATTTTCAAAACCTGCAACGGTTGGGTTACGTCCATCAACAACCAGTGTAGCACCTTGCTCAGCAGCACTAGCGATAAAACCATTGACTTTTTCTTGGTGCGCTTTGGTGATTACGGGGCCAAAATCATTATTAGCATTGCTATGATCGCCAACACTTAAACCTTTCATACCTTCAGTCATTTTAGCAACCAGTGCATCGCCAGCTTCATCACCGACGGTCACAGCAACAGAAAGCGCCATACAACGCTCACCTGATGAGCCAAATGCAGCTCCTAAGAGCTGGTTTACTGTATTGTCCATATCGGCATCGGGCATAACAATAGCGTGATTTTTCGCGCCACCTAAAGCTTGACAGCGTTTGCCGTTCGCATTGGCGGTAGAATAGATATATTCAGCGATCGGGGTTGAACCAACAAAACTGACGGCTTTAATGCGTTGGTCACTAAGTAAAGTATCAACGGCTTCTTTGTCACCATTGACTACGTTCAATACGCCATCAGGTAAGCCAGCTTCTTTTAACAGCTCTGCAATGAAAAGTGTAGAACTCGGATCGCGCTCTGATGGTTTAAGAACAAAAGTATTTCCGCAAACAATAGCTAGTGGAAACATCCACATAGGCACCATGGCAGGGAAATTAAATGGTGTGATTCCGGCAACAACGCCTAGTGGTTGAAATTCACTCCAAGAATCAATGTTTGGACCAACGTTTTTACTGTGCTCACCTTTTAATAACTCAGGTGCACCACAAGCGTATTCAATATTTTCGATGCCACGTTGCAATTCACCGGCTGCATCGTGAGAAATTTTACCGTGTTCTTCACCAATTAATTGACAAATTTTATCACTGTTTTGTTCTAGCAATTCTTTAAAACGAAACATCACACGCGCACGCTTAAGTGGAGGTGTATTTCGCCATGAAGGAAATGCTGCTTCTGCAGCGCTAATGGCTTGTTCAACTGTTTGCTTTGACGCAAGAACTACTTTTTTAGTCGCTTCACCTGTGGCTGGGTTAAATACATCTTGTGTACGCGTATCGTTGCTGATCATCTCGCCATTGATTAAATGGCCTATTATTTGTGTCATGTTAGTTCCTGTAAATTTCTATATCTAATGAGTAATCTAATTAATAATCTGATGAATATTTATTTAACTTCGTTAATGGTTTCGCCTAAGGCGTTCATTAAACTGTCTATTTCTGTTAACTGTGTAGTAAATGGCAATCCTAGCTGAATGGTATCTCCGCCATAGCGCACGTAAAAACCTTTTTGCCACATTTTCATCGCTATTTCGTATGGACGATTGCCCGGCTCTGCTTTACCTTGTTCTGAGCCGAAAGCTTCAATAGTGATGCCGCCCGCTAGTCCATAGTTACGAATATCGCTGATATGTGCACAACCTTTTAGCGCATGTAAAGACTCTTGAAAGTATGGCGCAATAGTTTTAACACGCTCAGGTAAATTCTCTTTCGCTAAAATATCTAATGAAGCTAATGCCGCCGCACACGCAATAGGATGTGCCGAATAAGTATACCCGTGAGGTAGCTCAAGCATGTATTCAGGGCCGCCGGTTTCCATATAGGTATCATAAATTTCTTGTTTAGCTATCACAGCGCCCATGGGGATTACGCCATTGGTTAGTTGTTTAGCAACTGTCATCAAATCAGGTGTTACGCCAAATTCAGCAGCGCCTGTATTTGAACCCATACGACCAAAGGCAGTGATAACTTCATCAAAAATAAGTAAAATACTGTGCTTGGTACAAATTTCACGCAAACGTTTTAAGTAACCAACTGGTGGCGGAATCACTCCAGCAGAGCCAGCTAGCGGCTCAACAATAACTGCGGCAATAGTTGAAGCATCATGCAGGACAATAAGTTGCTCTAATTCTTCAGCTAAGTACACCCCTTGTGTTGGCATGCCTTGAACAAATTTATTATCACTGATCATAGTGTGTGGTAAATGACAGGCTTCAATGCCTTGACCAAACAAAGCACGGTTAGGACTTAAGCCACCAACGCTAATGCCGCCATAGTTTACGCCGTGATAGCCTTTTGAACGACCAATAAAGCGCGTTTTACCCGCTTGACCTTGTTTTTTCCAGTAACCACGGGCAATTTTCAATGCGGTTTCGACAGATTCTGATCCAGATCCAGTGAAAAATACGCGATTTAAACCCTCAGGCATTAATTCAGAAATTTTATGAGCAAGCTCAAATGATTTCGGGTGACCAAATTGAAAGGCAGGGGAATAATCTAACGTTGCAGCTTGTTTAGCTATAGCTTCAGTGATTTCAGCGCGCGCATGTCCTGCGCCACAAGTCCAAAGACCTGATAGACCATCAAAAATTTGTCTGCCATCTGCGTCAGTATAATAGTTACCTTGAGCAGAAACGATAATACGCGGATCTTTTTTAAATTCACGGTTGCCTGTGAAAGGCATCCAGTGAGCATCTAGTTGTGCTTGGCTAATGCCATGTTTGCTAGTAGTGCAGTTTGTGCTGTTAGTCATAATATTGTCTCAACAGTGTTAGTTGTTTTCGTTTGCTTAAAGTCATTATCAATGATTTAATAGATTATTAAATTGTTACTTATTAAAGTTAAGGTAAGTAAATGGTTACCTATTTATTATTCTATTATGAAAAAAGATAAAACTTTATTACCTCGCCAGTTAGGTGATGCTCATATTCGTTTGTTGCGCATTTATAAAATAGTGATTGAATCAGGTGGTTTTGCAGCTGCTGAAGCCGACCTTAATATAAGTCGGCCAGCGATTAGCTTAGCGATATCAGAGCTAGAGTCATTGTTAAACATGAAGTTATGCCATCGTGGCAGATCAGGTTTTTCAATTACTGATCAAGGTGAAGAAGTCTATCAATCAACCTTGCAGCTTTTGGGCAGTATTGAAAATTTTCGCGCGCAAATGAATGCCATTAATACTGATTTAGTGGGTGAGTTGAATATTGGTATTACTGATAACTTAGTGACTATTGAGCAAATGCGTATTACCCGCTCGCTCAGTGCGCTAAAGCATAGAGCGCCCGATGTGGTGATTAATATTCGGATGATACCGCCTAATGATATTGAAGCGGCGGTACTGAGTGGTAAAATACAGGTAGGTGTTGTGCCAGAATTGCGAACCTTACCTGGCTTGAATTATCTACCCCTTTATAAAGAGCAATCCTTGTTGTACTGCAGTGAGCAGCATCCGTTATTTAAACAAGAGCTTGATAGCATGAGTGATGAAGCCTTGGCTCAATATGATGCTGTGGTACCGAGTTATCCGCAATCAAGCGAGATAAAACAGCAACAAAAAAACCTTAACGCGACGGCAACCTCAACCGACAGAGAAGGTATTGCATTTTTAATTTTAACTGGCCGCTTTATTGGTTTTCTTCCCGATCACTTTGCTAAACGTTGGCATGGTCAAGATAAAATGCGCGCTATTGAAGCTCATAGGCGATATTTTTATACCAATTTTTCTGCCATTACTAGTAAAGGTGCACGCAGTAATCTTATTTTAGATGCTTATTTAGCAGAGCTGAAAAATACCGTTGAATATTAGTTTTATAAGTTAAATACCCCTGTAAATGCTTTTTTCAATAAATCTACTTTGGCATTTTCTTTGGCTGACTTTTTATAAACTAACGATAAATCAAATTGATAAGTAAGTGAACTTGGTTGAATAATTCTAACATCACCACTATTAAGTGCTTGTTGAATGGTACTTTGTGGTAAATAACCAATGTAACGACCAGACAGTATCATCGCCTTACGCGTATCAAATTGATAAGCTTTAGCAGCTAAGTTAAGTTTAGTTAGTTGCTCTCTGCCTTTTGCATCGATATCAATACCTGGGTGTATTGCTGGGGCTGCAGCTAAGTCTTCAGCGCTTATTTCATTGTCTACCTGATTAAAAAAAACATGATTTTTAGCACAACATAAATAAATGGGTTCGCTAAATAATGTTTGATAGTGTAGTCCTTCAACCGGTTTGTAATTGGGTAATAAACCAATATGAGCTTTGTCTTTGAGTAGCTGTTTTTCAATGTTCGCAATTGAATCAGTATCAAGTACTAGGTGTAAATTGGGTGCTTGTTCGCTTATTTTTGCAATCACTTTAGCCATTTGTTTTTGTTTAATATCATCTAACGGATCAGAACATAATATAACTAGTTCGCCGCTTAACTCTTTTCCTAATGAACTAACAAATAATGAAAAATCATTAAGGGATTCAAACATATTCAAAACAGCATGGTACACCGCTTGACCGTCTTCAGTTAAAGAAAAACCACCACGCCCTCGTAAACAAAGTTTGAGTTTCATTCGCGTTTCAAGGTTTGACATATGCACACTAATGGTAGAACGCGTCACGCCTAGTTCATTTTCGGCAGCTGAGAATCCACCATTTTCAACAACCACTTTAAAGATACGCAGCAAGCGTAAATCATACTCAGTGATGTTTTTTGGAATAATAGAATTTGATTGCAAAGTTTTACCGCTCTAAAACTAAAGGTTTAATGTTTAGTATTTAATCTTAGTTGAAAGTGTTATTCAATAGAACACATCAATTATTTATTCTTTAGAGGCAACTATGCACAATTTAAACGATCCCCAATTATTAAAGAATTTCTCTTATATCAACGGTAGTTGGCACAGTAGTGCTAGTGATATTGCTGTTAATAACCCCGCTAATGGTGAGTTAGTATCGAAAGTAAGCAATGCTGGCATTGTAGAAACTGAACTTGCAGTAAAAGCCGCTAAAGGTGCTTTTAAAGCATGGGCAGCAAAATCAGCCAATGAGCGATCTTCACTATTACGCAAATGGTTTGATTTAATGATGGATAATCAAGATGATTTAGGTCGAATTTTAACGTTAGAGCAAGGTAAGCCATTGGCAGAAGCTAAGGGTGAAATTGCTTACGGTGCGGCTTTTATCGAATGGTTTGCCGAGGAAGGTAAACGTGTTTATGGCGATACCATTCCTGCGCCATCTGGTGACAAGCGTATTGTGGTGATCAAGCAGCCTATTGGCGTAGTTGCGGCTATTACGCCATGGAACTTTCCTAATGCCATGATTGCTCGTAAAGCGGCTGCAGCCTTAGCTTCTGGATGTACCTTTGTGGTACGTCCGGCAACGCAAACGCCATTATCAGCCCTTGCCATGGCAGAGCTTGCTGAGCGTGCAGGTATTCCTGCAGGTGTTTTTAATGTTGTAGTAGGTGATGATGCGCGCGGTATGGGTAAAGTGTTAACTGAGCATGAAGATGTTGCTAAGTTTACTTTTACTGGCTCTACTGGTGTTGGTAAATCACTAATTAGTCAGTGTGCTTCAACAGTTAAAAAAGTATCAATGGAGCTTGGTGGTAACGCGCCATTTATTGTCTTTGATGATGCAGATATTGATGCTGCTGTTGCCGGCGCGTTAGTGTCGAAATACCGAAATGCAGGACAAACCTGTGTGTGTACTAATCGTATTTTGGTACAAGAAGGTGTATTAGCTGAATTTACCGAGAAATTTGTTGCTGCGGTTAAAGGGTTGTCTATAGGTAACGGACTCGACGAAGGCGTGACTGTTGGCCCAATGATCACAGCAGAAGCGGTAAGTGGTGTTAGAGCGCTGATTGATGACTCTATTAACCAAGGCGCAAAATTAGTTTTAGGAAATAATGAAACTAACCTAGGCGCGAGTTTTTTAACGCCAACGGTACTAACGGGTGTAACCAATGATATGCCAATTGCTAATAATGAAATTTTTGGTCCTGTTTCACCTATTATCAGCTTTAAAGATGAAAACGAAGCTATAACGATAGCTAACGATACTGAATTTGGCCTAGCGTCATATTTTTATTCCCGTGATATTGGCCGAATTTGGCGTGTAGCTGAAGGATTAGATTACGGTATGGTGGGTATTAATGAAGGTATTATATCCAATGCAGCAGCGCCTTTTGGTGGCATGAAGCAATCTGGTAATGGTCGCGAAGGCTCTAAATATGGTTTAGATGATTATTTAGAAATTAAATACCTATGTATGGGTGGATTAGACCTGTAGGCGGCTTATTTTAAAAAAGTAATCGCGTAAATTAAAAGACAAAGCTATTGAAAGAGAGAGAAAGAAAATGACACAAACAAATGCACAATTACAACAACGTAAAACTAGCGTAATCGCTCGCGGTCAAGGCAATGTTTATCCTGTTTATGTAGAGCATGCAAAAAATGCTGAACTTTGGGATGTTGAAGGCAAACGTTTTATTGATTTTGGTACCGGTATTGCCGTATGTAACACAGGACATAGCCACCCAAAAGTTGTTGAAGCGGTTAAAGCACAAGTGGATAAATTCAGTCATACCTGCGTAATGGTGAATCCTTACGAAGTGGCAGTTGAACTCGCTGAAAAACTCACACAATTGGCACCGGGTGATAGTGAGAAAAAAGCAATTTTTGTTTCAACTGGTGCTGAAGCGGTAGAAAACTGCGTGAAAATAGCCCGCGCACATACAGGGCGTCGTGGTGTTATTGCCTTTAATGGTGGTTTCCATGGCCGTACTAATTTAACCATGGCATTGACAGGAAAAATTACCCCGTATAAAAATTTATTTGGGCCATTTCCGGGTGATATTTTTCATGCACCATTTCCTATTGCGCAGCATGATATTTCAGTAAAAGACTCATTAACGGCATTAGCTAATTTATTTAAAGTCGATATTGCGCCCTCTGATGTTGCGGCTATTATTGTTGAACCAGTACAAGGTGAGGGCGGTTTTTACCAAGCTCCCGCTGAATTTTTACAAGCACTACGTAGCTTGTGTAATGACAACGGCATTGTACTTATTGCTGATGAAATTCAAACAGGTTTTGGTCGTACGGGTAAAATGTTTAGCTTTGAACATGCAAACGTAGAAGCTGATTTAATGACCATGGCAAAAGGTATTGCAGGTGGTTTCCCAATATCAGCGGTTGTTGGTAAAAGTGAAATTATGGATGCGCCACTTCCCGGTGGCTTAGGTGGAACTTATGGTGGTTCTCCCGTTGCTTGCGCTGCTGCACTTGCGGTATTAGAAGTTATCGAGGAAGAAAACCTTGTAGAACGTGCCAATCAAATAGGGGCATTATTTAATGAACGCTTATCGGCATTACAATCCAAATACCCTAGCTTGATCAGTGATGTTAGAAATCAAGGCGCTATGATCGCTATTGAGTTAATGAAAGAGGGCGATGATGAAAATGATGATTCTTCACAACCAAATACTGAGCTAACTCAAGCTATTATTGGTAAAGCAGCAGAATACGGTTTGATTTTACTTGCTTGTGGTTTCCACGGTAATGTTATCCGTTTCTTACCGGCATTAACTATTTCAGACGAGATCGCTAATGAAGGTTTAATTAAGTTTGAACAATTGTTTGCAAGTTTAGTTTGATTTGAAATTGTTAAAAAACTGTCAGTTCATCGACGCATACGGATGTGCTAATGGCGTGTAGGGCAGGACGCCCAAGAGCGGCCTGAACATAAAAAAGCCGCTTGATAGCGGCTTTTTAGTTCAAGTAAGTTTTATTCTGTGATGGCATTGATACTACAGGATAAACTTTTGAGTTTTTAACTATTTACTTAAATGCTTTTTAGCAATAGTTAATACTTTCAAAGTATTAGATGCACCTACAGTTTCCATCAAGTCGCCGTGAGTTAAAATGATTTTGTCGCCAACAACTAAATCTGAATTTTTACAGATTATTTTTAGAATATCGTCGCTCAAGGTTTCAACACTACTGTCAGTTGAGTCAAAAGCCATAGGATATACGCCACGATAAATAGCCGTTTTGTTTAATGTTTTGCTATGACGAGATAGTGAGAATATTGGAAGACCAGAAGTAATGCGTGACATTAATTTACTGGTTTGCCCTGATTCAGTTAACGAAATAATAGCTTTCACGCCATCTAAGTGATTGGCAGCATACATAGCTGATAAGGCAACTGTTTCAGATATTTCTGTAAAAGTTAAATCCATTCTATGACTTGAAATATTTACAGAGCGATGCTTTTCAGCGCCAACACAAACATTGGCCATTGCGGTTACTGTTTCAACAGGATATTTACCTGCAGCAGTTTCAGCGCTGAGCATAACAGCATCTGTACCATCTAATACGGCATTTGACACATCCATTACTTCTGCGCGTGTTGGCATTGGCTGCTCAATCATGGTTTCCATCATTTGTGTTGCGGTGATTACCACACGATTTAACTGACGAGAACGGGCGATAATATGTTTTTGCTTACCAACAAGCTCTGCATCACCGATTTCAACGCCTAAATCACCACGGGCAACCATAACAACATCAGATGCTAAGATAATACCATCAAGTATTTCATCATCATTTACGGCTTCTGCACGCTCTACTTTTGAAACTAAACGGGCATCACAACCGGCTTCTTGTGCCAGTAAACGTGCTTCACGCATGTCAGCAGCATCACGAGGAAAAGAAACCGCTAAAAAATCAACATTAATTTCAGCAGCTAATATAATATCTTGTTTATCTTTAGCGGTTAATGCGGGTGCAGTTAACCCACCACCTTGGCGGTTAATACCTTTGTTGTTAGATAATGGACCACCAACGGTTACTTCGGTAAAAACAGAAGTGTCAGATGTAGAAAGTACTTTAAGCTGCACACGACCATCATCAAGTAACAAGATGTCATCAGTGCTAACATCTTGTACTAATTTTTTATAATCAATGCCGACTTTTTCTTGGCAGCCTTGACCTTTTTCTAAAGTAGCATCAAGCTCAAATTTATCACCAATCGCTAGTTTTATAGGGCCGTCTTTAAAAGTAGAAACACGAATTTTTGGCCCCTGTAAATCACCTAAAATACCAACATAAATGCCAAGCTCTTTGGCTATTTCTCGAACATTGTTGGCTCTATCAATATGATCTTGCGGAACACCGTGAGAAAAATTAAGTCTAACCACGTTTACACCAGCAGCTAATACTGCTTTTAATTTTGCTTTATCATCGGTTGCTGGACCAAGAGTAGCAACTATCTTTGTTCTTCTAGACATTTTAATCCTTATAACTTCTTAAGATGTTTTTAAAGTGTTAATTACACTATGTGTTTCTTTTATAAGCGTTGCTGCTTACGTTATTTCTTTATATTAATGATCAATCTTTTCTGTCAAAGCGTGAGCTTCTTAAACTATCTTTTACTTTCTTTAAATTATCTCTAAATTTACTACCCCGGCGTAAGGTGAACCCAGTTGCTAGCACATCAATTAAAGCTAATTGTGCAATTCTTGAAGACATAGGCATGTAAAGATCTGTATCTTCGGCAACATCAACTGATAAAACAATGCTGCATTCTTTAGCCAGTGGTGTGCCTTGGGTAGTAATACCGATAACCGTGGCATCATTTTCTTTGGCTAAACTTGCTACTTCAACTAGTGATTTTGTTCTACCTGTATGAGATATCACAATAACCACATCACCTTGGCGACTATTTATAGCACTCATACGTTGCATTAATATGTCATCAAAATAAACAACGGGCACATTGAAGCGGAAAAACTTATTTTGGGCATCATGAGCAACAATGGCTGAAGCACCTAAACCAAAAAAGGAGATTTTATTGGCTTGAGTTAAGACATCAACAGAACGATTGATCAAAGCAGGATCTAAACTTTTACGGGCTAATTCAAGACTTGCCATGGTCGATTCAAAAATTTTGGCGGTGTAATCTTCCGCACTATCATTTTCATCAACATGTCGGTTAACGTATGGTGTACCGTTAGCTAAACTCTGTGCTAAATGTAGTTTGAAATCAGGGTAACCTTTGGTGTCTAAACGGCGACAAAAGCGGTTCACTGTTGGTTCACTTATATTCGCTTGTTTAGCTAGTGCCGCTATACTTGAGTGTATAACAGTGCTTGGTGAAGAGAGAATAACTTCAGCTACTTTACGCTCAGATTTACTTAGGATGTCTAGTTCGTTAGTGATCTTTTCTAATATATTCATTATTTTGTGATCCTAGATCTACTTAGTTAGGCCAAAGTGCTTGGCGTGATGTTTTGTTTAGTACGGTTAAAATTTAACTGTTAATAGCAACAATAAAATTATTACGGCATGCACTTACTGTAATTTATTTTCTGCTTTAGTAACAGGAAAAATGAAATTTTATTTCATAATTGCGGGTAATATTATGCAAATTGCATTAGATTTGCAAATGTTTAATAAACAAACAGCGTAGGTGATGCTGAATTTTGTAAACATCTATAGATAAATTTAAACGAAACTTCAATTAAGCGTCGTTAATGTGTGTTTTTCGTCATATTTTTAAATAATTGTAATAAAATTACAAAAAGTTCTTTACTGATTAACATTCAAGCGCTAAATTAGAGCGATATGTAGTTAACTTACAAATGTACGCGTTTTTAATTTCGAGAGTTTTGTTCTAAGGGGACTATTTTCGAAAACTAGTAATGAGTAAATATTAAATTCAGAATTTGTATAAAAATCATAATGAGTAATTTGCACTGTTGTTTACTCAGATACGAGGTCGAAAAATTTTATGAATAAATTAGATTGTCAATCTGCCAGTGAAATCGTTATTTTTGGCGCTTTGGGTGATTTGTCACGCCGTAAATTATTACCTGCACTTTATCAATTAGAAGCCTGTGGCTTAATTAATGAAAAAAGCAGAATTGTTGGCGTTGCTCGTCAAACACACAGTCTTGAAGAATTTAAGGCGATAGTGTTAGAAAATATTAATAACTTTGTTAAAGAAACAATCGATAAAGATGTGCTAGCTCGCTTTACTGCACGTTTGGTTTATCAGCAATTAGATATGAAAGAGCCTAGTGCTTATAAAGGCTTGGCAGAAACCTTATCTGCAGGCAATGACACTCGTATTTACTATTTCTCAACACCTCCGGCAATTTATGGCGATATTTGTGACGGGCTAAATCATGCCAGCCTTATTTCTGATAATGATCGCGTAGTGATGGAAAAACCCATTGGCCACTCATTAGAATCTTCAAAAGTAATTAACGACCAAGTTTCACGTTTTTTCAAAGAAAATCAAACTTACCGTATCGATCACTATTTAGGTAAAGAAACGGTTCTTAACTTATTGGTATTGCGCTTTGCTAACTCTTTATTTACTAATAACTGGGACAGAAATAGCATTGACCATGTTCAAATAACCGTTGCTGAAAGTGTTGGTATAGAAGGGCGCTGGGGTTTTTATGATGAAGCTGGCCAAATGCGCGATATGATCCAAAATCACTTATTACAAATACTCTCTTTATTAGCAATGGAGCCGCCTGCCGATTTAAGCGCGGAAAGTATTCGTGCTGAAAAGTTAAAAGCAGTAAAAGCCCTTAGCCCTATTAATCGTACCAATGTTAAAGATAAAACCGTTCGCGGCCAATATGCGGATGGCTACTTAAATGGTGTTGAAGTACCAGGCTATTTAAATGAAGAAGGCGCCAATACAGTAAGTAAAACAGAAACCTTTGTTGCTATTAAAGCTGAAATCGATAACTGGCGTTGGACTGGTGTACCGTTTTATTTAAGAACAGGTAAGCGTATGCCAAAGAAACACAGTGAAATTGTAGTGCACTTTAAAGAACAGCCACATAATATTTTTAAAGATAGTTACAGTGACTTACCTGCTAATAAACTCACTATTCGTTTGCAGCCTGATGAAGGGGTTGAATTGCAAATGATGAATAAAATTCCGGGTATCGCTTCACAAATGAACATTCAAGAAAATAAACTTGATTTGAGTTTTAACGACACCTATCAAGATCAACGCGTTATTGATGCTTATGAACGTTTAATGTTAGAAGTATTAAACGGTAATCAATCATTATTTGTTAGTCGTGATGAAGTTGAAGCCGCGTGGACATGGGCCGACAGCATTATTGATGCATGGCAAGCAACCAATGAAGCGCCAAAATCTTATGCAGCGGGTTCTTGGGGACCTGTGTCTTCTATTTCTTTAATTGCGCGTGATGATCGCCAGTGGGTGGAATAAACATGTTTCAATTAAATGATTTTAGTAGCCGAGAGCAGCTAGACGAAGCGTTAGCAGAAAATGTCAGTCAAATTCTTCAGTCGGCCATTGCTATTAAAGGCAAAGCAAGTATTGCTGTATCAGGTGGCTCAACACCGAAAGGTTTCTTTAAGGTGTTATCAAATAAGGCTATTGATTGGGAAAAGGTCACTATCACATTAGCTGATGAACGCTGGGTTGATATTAACTCAACTGACAGCAATACCCGTTTGGTACATGAAAACTTATTACAAAATAAAGCGAGCACTGCTAAGTTTTTTCACCTTAAGCAAGGTGAAAACTTATGTGATGAAACCTTGGCAGATCTTAACCTTGCGGCCAATAGCGCTTTATTGCCATTAGATGTGCTTATTTTAGGCATGGGGGAAGATGGTCATACTGCATCATTATTTCCATGTAGTGAGCAAATAGAACAAGGGTTAGATAAAGCCAATAAAAATGTACTAATGAAAGTGGAGCCAAAAACAGCCCCTCATCAACGTATCACTTTTAGTTTTGCCGCATTAAAGCAAAGTAAAAATACCTTTTTACATCTTTGCGGCGTTAGTAAAAAGCAAGTATTAGATAAAGCATTAAGTGCAAATGATATTTTTGACATGCCTATTCGTGCGTTTTTACAAGATAGCAGTATTGATACCCAAGTGTTTTGGGCAGAGTAAAGTCGCTAATTGGGCTTACTGACAGAGCAATGAATTATTGAGCCAAAATCAACAGACAGATAAATATTAAGAAGTACAATTATGACAGTAGCAATGAAAAAAGAAATAGTAGAAATTACTGAGCGTATTATTGCGCGCAGTAGTGCAACGCGTAGTGAATATTTAGCAAAAATAGCTGCAGCAAAATCAAACACTGTACATCGCGCTAGTTTATCTTGTGGCAATTTAGCCCATGGTTTTGCTGCTTGTGGTAAAGAAGACAAACAAACCATTAAAGGTTTAAATCATTCAGATATTGCTATTGTTTCAGCCTATAACGACATGTTAAGTGCCCATCAGCCTTATGAAACATATCCTCAAATCATTAAAGCTGCGGTGCAAGAAACCGGTGGCATAGCGCAGTTTGCTGGTGGTGTGCCGGCAATGTGTGATGGTGTTACTCAAGGTCAACCGGGCATGGATTTAAGCTTAATGAGCCGTGATGTTATTGCAATGGCAACCGCGGTTGGTTTGTCTCATAATATGTTTGATGGCTCTTTAATGTTAGGCATATGCGATAAAATTGTCCCTGGTTTGTTGATAGCAAGTATGACTTTCGGTCATTTACCAACCGTATTTGTACCAGCAGGGCCTATGCCTTCAGGTATTCCAAATAAAGAAAAAGCTCGCGTTCGTCAGCAATATGCAAAAGGTGAAGTGGATAAAGAAGCGTTATTAGAAGCAGAGTCTGCTTCATATCATGCCGCCGGTACTTGTACTTTCTTTGGTACAGCGAACTCAAACCAACTCGTTGTTGAAGTCATGGGCTTACATTTACCGGGTGCCTCTTTTGTCGCGCCAAATACACCACTACGAGAAGAGTTAACTAAAGCTGCTGCTCGTCAAGTGACACGTTTAACGCAGCAATCAGGCAATTATATGCCCATTGGTGAAATGGTTGATGAACGCTCTATTGTTAATGCAATCGTTGCGCTATTAGCAACCGGTGGTTCAACCAACTTAACCATGCATATTATCGCCTTTGCCCGTGCAGCCGGCATTATCATCAATTTCCAAGACTTTAATGATTTATCTCATGCCGTGCCGCTCATCACTAAAATTTATCCTAACGGACATGCCGATATTAACCACTTTCAAGAAGCTGGTGGTATGGCATTACTCTTTAAAGAATTAATAAACTCAGGTTTGGTACATGAAGATGTCGAAACTATTTGTGGTCGTGGTTTAACTCGTTATACGCAAAAGCCAGTACTAGAAAATGGTCAACTTAAATGGGTTGATGGTGTGAATGAGTCTGGTGATAAAGAAGTTATTGCAACAGTTGCCAAGCCATTTAAAGCTGACGGTGGTTTGAAAACCCTTAAAGGTAATTTAGGTACATCAGTATTAAAAACGTCATCACTGCGAGATGGCAGTTATGTAATTAAAGCACCAGCAGTAGTTTTTGAAGATCAACACGAATTGCAAACCGCTTTTGATAACGGCGAATTAGAAAAAGACTTTGTTGCTGTAGTACGTTTCCAAGGTCCGAAAGCCCGAGGCATGCCTGAATTACATAAATTAACGCCGCCACTGGGTGTATTGCAAGATAAAGGTTTTAAAGTAGCACTGGTTACTGATGGTCGAATGTCAGGTGCTTCAGGTAAAGTGCCTGCGGCAATTCATTTGTGTCCAGAAGCACTTGATGGCGGTTTAATTGCCAAGGTGAAAACTGGAGACATGATCAATCTTGACGGTGAAACAGGTGAGTTAACCTTGCTCATTGATGAGCAAGAATTAGCGAAACGTGACAATGCCCAATTTAAAATTAATGGTCATCATCAAGGTATGGGACGTGAAATCTTTGGATTCATGCGTCGTAGCTTAAGTTCAGCTGAAACAGGTGCTTGTTCTTTGTTTGAATAGTAAAAAGTTTGAAGAGTAAAGAAGATATTACTCAAAGAGTTTTATCAGTTCACCACTGAATTAACACAATTAAAGTATTAAATATTGACGCATCGACACTACTTGGATGCAAAAAAGAATAGAGGATTTATGACAGTATCAAAAAATTGGCAAATCATGCCAAAGGAGCTTTTTGCGATGGGGCCAATAGTTCCTGTGCTTGTAATTAATAAAGTAGAGGATGCTTTACCCATTGCTGAAGCGCTTTTAGCTGCAGATGTGAAAGTATTAGAAGTGACATTGCGTACACCTGCAGCGCTGGATGTTATTAGTACTATCGCTAAAGAGCTGCCAGAAGCTATTATTGGCTCAGGTACTGTTACTAATCGTCAGCAGTTTCAACAATCGATTGATGCCGGCGCCAAATTTGCTATCAGCCCAGGTTTAACTAAAGATCTATTACAAGCTGGCAATGAAGGTAATATCGCCTTAATTCCGGGAATTTCATCAATATCTGAATTAATGGATGCTTCAGACTTTGGTTATGATCATTTGAAATTTTTCCCCGCTGAAGCTTCTGGTGGTGTTAATGCGATTAAATCAATTGGTGGCCCATTCCCTGATATTAAATTTTGTCCAACCGGTGGTATTAACCTAAACAATGTTCGTGATTACTTAGCTTTATCAAATGTTATTTGTTGTGGTGGCTCTTGGTTAGTACCTAACCACGTTGTAGAAACTAAAAACTGGTCTGAAATTACCAAGCTAGCTAATGAAGCTCAAGCTTTTGTAAAATAGCTTAGTCTTTGAAATAACCTAGCCTTTAGAATATCGTAGTTTTGTCAACAGATCAGACTTAAAAAGAAATTGATTTTCTTTTGTTTTTTCTAGCAGTACCTTCATCAGCAGGTACTGCTTTTTTTGTGCCTTTATTGCTTTCAATAGCTGCTTTACTTACTGTTTCTTGCTTTGTTTCTGGCGTATGCTCTGGTTTTGAATTCGGTGCAGCAATTTCATCTTCAGCCAAGTTTTCATTGATCACAACTTGTATTGTTTCACCATTAAATTCAATAATATCATTATGGTAAATTTTTTTACGCTTTTGGTATTCCACATCACCATTAAGTAATACATAACCCTCACTAATAACTACCTTGGCTTCACCGCCACCAGCAACTAAGTCTGCTATTTTTAATAATTTGCATAATTCAATTGGTTGTTTATCTAATTGTATTTCTAAATAACTTGCTGACATGAGAACTCGAAAATTATATGTATTAACGTATTGTTTTCTATTTTATCAGTTTTTCTTTCAATTAACTTATTAAAATAATTTAAGTAAAAACAAAGGATTATGTCGTTTGTGTGTTGTGCTAATTTATATAGTGATAAAAATGACTTGATTAAGTGGTACGACCAGTGTTTTAATCAGTATTATTATCTATAGTTACAATGCTAATAGCAACCTTAGCAATATAAATTACCGACTGGTAGGAGCCAAAAATGCTTAGTTACAAAGCCCCAATAGCAGACATCAAATTTCTAATTGAAGATGTATTTGATTATTACGGACATTATAAAAAATACCCTGAATTTGAAGAGGCAACACCAGATTTAACAGATGCTATTTTACAAGAGTGTGCTAAGTTTTGTGAAAACGAGTTGCTACCATTATATCAAAGTGGTGACAAAGAAGGTTGTACTTTTGATGATGGCAAGGTAATGACCCCAAAAGGGTTTAAAGCCGCCTATAACCAATATGTAGAAGGCGGCTGGCAAAGCTTATCTCATCCTGTTGAACATGGCGGTCAAGGCTTACCACCTTCATTAGGTATGGCTAAATCAGAAATGATGGGTACTGCTAATTGGTCATGGGCTATGTATCCCGGTTTAAGCCATGGTGCTATGAACACAGTGCAAACCCATGGTAATGATGCACAAAAAGAATTGTACCTTACCCGTTTAACAGAAGGTACTTGGACCGGTACTATGTGTTTAACTGAACCGCAATGTGGTACCGATTTAGGCCAAGTTAAAACCAAAGCAGAGCCTAATGGCGATGGTACATATAATATTACCGGCACTAAAATTTTTATCTCAGCAGGTGAGCATGATTTAACGGACAATATTATTCATATTGTATTAGCCAGATTGCCAGGTGCTCCTGAAGGAACTCGCGGAATCTCTTTATTTATCGTTCCTAAAATTAAAACAGATGCACAAGGAAATTTAGGTGAAGCTAATCATGTTACTTGTGGTTCAATTGAAGATAAAATGGGTATTAAAGCTTCTGCTACGGCGGTATTAAACTTTGACAATGCCGTTGGTGAATTAATTGGCCCTGAGAATAAAGGTTTAGAGTGTATGTTCACCTTTATGAATACTGCACGCGTAGGAACTGCTTTACAAGGTGTCTGTAGCGCAGAATTGGCCTATCAAAACTCATTAATTTATGCAAAAGAGCGTTTATCTATGCGCGCTCTTACGGGTAAAAAATACCCCGATCAAGTAGCTGACCCTATTATTGTTCACCCTGACGTTCGTAAAATGCTGATGACGCAAAAAGCGATTTCAGAAGGCGGTCGAGCGATGATTTATTACACGGCTAAAATTGTTGATGAAATTGAAATGGCAAAAACTGATGCCGAGCAAAAAGCAGCAGATGATCGTTTAGGTTTTATCACGCCCATCCTTAAAGCATTTTTAACTGAACTAGGCTCAGAAAGCGCTAATCATGGTTTACAAATATTTGGCGGACATGGTTTTATAAAAGAGTGGGGCATGGAGCAAATTGTTCGTGATGCTAGAATTGCGACACTTTATGAAGGCACAACAGGTATACAAGCGTTAGATTTATTAGGGCGTAAAATTTTACTTACCCGTGGTAAGTCACTAAAAGCTTTTGCTAAAGAAGTTTTATCTTTTTGTAAAGATAAAAGTATGATTTCGAGCAACCCTCATAAACGTCAAATGAATAAGTTTATTTGGCCGTTAAGTAAGGCAGTGGCTAACTGGCAACAGTATTCTCTTCGTTTAGCCCTTAAAGCGAAAAAAGATCGAGATATTGTTGGCTCAGCGTCCGTTGATTACTTAATGTATTCAGGTTACATCGTAATGGCTTATTTCTGGGCTCAAATGGCACAATCAGCTTATGAGAAACTAGCGACGGATGTTGAAAATCGTGATTTTTATCGGGCAAAAATAAAAACCGCAGAGTTCTATTTTGAGCGCATGTTACCAAGAACTAAGTCATTAGCGAAAACCATGATGGCAGATCCAAAAACCTTGATGCAACTTGATCAAGAATTATTGTCATTTTTGTAAGCTAAAGGTTTAAATTAGACAATAAAAAACGCACTAGCTAAGGTTAGTGCGTTTTTTATTTTTAAAATGAATTTAAATTAACGGTTAGTTCTTTAATCCCATAATCCAACCCATCAGTTTTCTTGTTACTTGAAAAACAGGTTCAATAGTTTGTTCATTCTTATCTAATGAAATTTGACTATATTGTAATTGTGAGAAAATAGTACGCATCATTTGAGCATCAACTTCAGGATCTTTTTTGTTAAAAAAACGGGCTAACTGGGTGAAAGGCATTAGTTGAGACTGTTCGTGCTCATAGGCTAATTTTTTTAGATCTGGGCTTACTTGTACTGTGGTAAACATAAGTTGCTCAACAGATAAGGCAACTGCTTCTTTTTTAATATTCTCAAAGAGGTAATTTGCTGTCATTGTGGCAAGCTGCTCACAAAGCTCTGTTTTTACTGAAATTTTTCTTAATGATGTTTTATCTATTTTTTCCAATGAAGTAAAAGCTTTTTGTAAAATGGTATCGGTTCTAGCTCTTAAATAAACAGAGTTTAATTGAAATGCTTGTTGTACCAATTCCCCTATATCTTTAAAATAATAAGTTGTTAACGATAATTGTATTGAAGCATAACTTGCAATTGCTCTATGGGTTGTCCCTTTAATACCATTGATTGCTAAAACATCGATAGCCGCAAGTAGTATTCTTTCACGTGTTCTTTCACCTTTTGAGCGACGTTGAATTGGCTTATCACTAAGGGGCTTGCTTTGAACTAGGGAAGCTTGAGCTGTTGTCATTTATATATCTACTAATGTTAAAACAATTTGAAACTTAACTTTATTTTAACATCGTTTTAAAAAACGTTGCAATTTTGTTTTATTACTTACTTATATGATTTAAATTTTTTGCCGCAAGTTCAGTGCTATCAAAATCATCAACAGCAATAATAGCATGTCGACCTCGCTCCGCTTTTATCAGTAGTTGTGCTTCTTTTTCTGTAATGGCATTTATTGATAAACCCAGCTCAGCTGCTTGATCGAGTTGATAAAAAGGAAGTTGCTTATCGAGGGCAATACACACTTTGTTAAAAATAGGCTCACAGGCAATAATATCTTCTAAGGTTTGCTCTAAAATACCAAAAACATTTTTTCCATCACGTACTAAATATTGCCATTTACCTAATCTATCTCTTGCTTCGCTTGGTGTTTGCAATAATTTGGCAACTTGATGATCTAAATTATCGGAAGGTTTTGTTAACCAAGTGCCGAACGGAAAAATAATACCTCTTAATAGTCGGGCGAGCCATTTATTAGGAAAGTTACTCAGTAGTGCATCAATGGCTTGTTGTATATTAAATAAAGAGTCTTCTACCGCCCATTGCAATAACGGCAAGTCATCAGTTTGTCGCCCCTCATCGTTAAAGCGTTTTAAACAAGCACTTGCTAAATATAAGTGACTTAAAACGTCACCTAAACGAGCTGAAATTCGTTCTCTTCTTTTTAAATCAGCACCAAGCGCCAACATCGCAATATCACTTAGCATGGCTAAATTAGCACTAAAGCGTGATAGTAGTTGATAATAACGTTTGGTTTTGTCACTAAAAGGAGCAAATAAAAAGTGAGCCCCGGTAAAAGAACACCATAAGCTTCTGCTAATATTACTAATGCTAAAACCAATATGTCCAAACAGGGCATGATCAAAGTCGTTTAACGCTTTGATATCATCTTTTTCATTGGCTGCTTGTAATTCAGCTAATACATAAGGATGGCAGCGTATTGCTCCTTGACCATAGATAATTAAGCTGCGAGTTAAAATATTTGCCCCTTCTACGGTAATAGCAATGGGAGCACCTTGATAACCTCTAGCTAGGTAGTTGCTTGGTCCCATACAAATGCCTTTTCCGCCATGAATATCCATAGCATCAATAATAGATGAACGCATTTTTTCGGTTAAATGGTACTTGGCAATTGCCGAAATAACTGACGGTTTTTCACCAAGATCAATAGCTCCGGTAGACATAGTTGTAACCGCGTCCATTAAATAAGCATTACCGCCAATACGCGCCAGAGCTTCTTCAATACCTTCCATTTTTCCTATGGGTAATTTAAATTGTCGGCGAATTCTGCTGTATGCGCCTGTTGCTAATGCTGTTGCTTTGATACCGCCAGCACTATTTGACGGTAATGTAATAGCACGGCCTACGGATAAACACTCAACAAGCATTCGCCAGCCTTGTCCTGCCATTGCTTTGCCGCCAATAATATAATCTAAGGGCACAAAAACATCTTTGCCTTGGGTAGGACCATTTTGAAAAGGTACATTAAGTGGAAAATGTCGACGACCTATAGTAATGCCGTCTAGGTTTGTTGGAATTAGGGCGCAAGTGATGCCAAGCTCTTTTATATCGCCAATTAAATTGTCAGGATCTTCAAGTTTAAAAGCTAAGCCTAGTACAGTAGCAATAGGTGCGAGGGTAATATAGCGCTTATCCCAGTTGAGCTTAATACCAAGCACCTCTTCATCATTAAAGGGTTGGCGGCAAATAACGCCCGTATCAGGTATGGCACCAGCATCAGAGCCCGCTTCAGGGCTTGTTAGCGCAAAACAAGGAATTTCTTCGCCTGTTGCCAACCGAGGCAAGTAGTAATCTCGTTGTTCTTTTGTTCCGTATTCTTGTAATAACTCTCCGGGGCCGAGTGAGTTGGGGACACCAACAGTACTTGCCAGCACAGAGCTAACGCCAGTTAATTTTTGTAAGACTCTTGATTGTGCGAACGCTGAAAATTCTAAACCACCGTATTGCTTCTTTATTATCATGGCAAAGAATTTGTTATCTTTTAAAAATTTCCAGACTTGCGGCGATAAATCGGCCAATTCGTGAGTTGTCTGCCAGTCATCAACCATGGCACAAAGTGTTTCTACCGGACCATCTAAAAACGCTTTTTCTTGCGCACTGAGGCGAGGGGGGGGGAAATTGTGTAACCTTGTCCAGTTGGGATTACCACGAAATAACTCGGCATCAAACCAAGTAGTGCCAGCATCAATTGCCTGTTGCTCAGTTTCTGACATTTGTGGCATTATTTTTTTGAAAATCGCCAATAATGGCATACTGATAAATTGTTGTCGGATGCTATCAAGGTTGAGTGGGATAGCGATAACCGCAAAAAGTAACCAAGCAACAAATCCTATGGTATTAAAGAAGGTTCCTGCTGCCATTAACACCATAAATGATAAGGTAAAGCTTGATAACGAAGCTCTTGAATAGCTCATAAACCAAGTTAATGAAAATGCTATAATCAACCAAAGAGAAATATCCACAAAAGATCCTTGTTTTGTTCTATTCAAATAAAGTAATTCGAATAAAGTGATGCAAATAAATTAATTTAAATATGTTTAACTGTATACTCTATTTATAGATTAATATTAGCAATATATCCAAGCATTAGCTTTGACTATTTTGTTATAAGTTGTGGTTTTACTTACCTTTAGTGAAACGTTATTTAAGGTTTTGTTATGTGTGAACTTCTGGCAATGTCAGCGAATGTGCCAACAGATATCTGTTTTAGCTTTAGTGGTTTAATGCAAAGAGGCGGCAATACTGGTCCTCATAAAGATGGTTGGGGAATTACTTTTTACGAAGGTAAAGGTTGTCGCAGTTTTAAAGATCCTAAACCAAGTGCACATTCGCCTATAGCTGATTTAGTGACAAAGTACCCGATGAAAAGTGAGTCGGTGGTTTGTCATATTCGTCAAGCAAATTCAGGTGGCGTCTGTTTAGAAAATACCCATCCATTTATTAGGCAAATGTGGGGCAAAAATTGGACTTATGCTCATAATGGACAGCTTAAAGACTTTAAAGAACAATTACCTATTAAGCTGCATTTACCTATTGGCACTACCGATAGTGAGCATGCCTTTTGTTGGATCTTAGACCAACTTCATTATGAGTTTGGTATTGAACAACCAACCCCAACAAAGTTGTTTGAATTTATTGCTAAGTTAACTAGTACAATAGACACCCTAGGTGTGGCCAATATAATTATTAGCGATGGCGAGTTTTTGTTTGCCCATTGTTCTAATAATTTACATTGGATCACTAGGCGTGCACCTTTTGGCAAAGCAAGTTTAATTGACGCTGAAATGGCGGTAGATTTTCATAAAGAAACTACAGATAAAGATATAGTTACTGTAATTGCCACTAAGCCACTTACTGATGATGAAACTTGGCATAAAATGAGTGCAGGGCAGTGGCAACTGTTTAGATTAGGTGAGTCGGTTTTGTAGTTCTTGCGTATAAGCTTTACTGGAAAGTTCAACTAGTTAGAGGTTACTTATTACTATCATTATCATCAAATGAAAGGCTCGATAGTTGTGCTTCAAACTGTTCATTACCTGATTTTACTTGGTATAGTTTTACTAATAAGTAATTTAATTCAGGGGCAAACCAAGCGTAGGTAACACGTTCTTTTTCTTTAACTTCTCGCTTTAATCGTATAGTTTTTAGTAAGCCATAGGGTAAAATTAACTCTTCTTCACCATCATATTGATAAATATAGTCAGCTATAGAGCCTGATGTTTTAACAACCGGGTAACTGTATTCTTTTTTACTGGCATCATTTATCAAATTCAATCTATGTTGTAGGTGATAGCTTAAGCTATCTTGTAAGGGCTGAGTAAAATCAAGGGAAATTGTTTTTCGTTTCCTACCTATGTCTTGAGCACTATTATTTTCAGCATCAAAACGCCACTCATAATGTTTATCTTTACCAGTGCCTTCTCTGGTATAGGTAAAATGTTGCGGGGTAACTTGATTATTTTTTATGGTTAGAATTGAGGTTTCACTTCGCGTTTGAGAGAAAATAAGCCATTTCACTTCAGTTTTATAATGATAATTAATACTACCGTCAGCTTGATAACTAAGTTGTCTAACCGCACTACCTACAGGATCTGATTTATGTAATACCGTATATTTTGCCGTAAATGCAGGTAGGTTATGTTTATTTTTAACTTGGTTTTGAGTTTGTTGTTCTGTCGCAGTGGCGTCAAACAGACAAGCGAAAGATATAAAAGATAATAAAACAAATAAAAGAGACTTCACTAACACAAATGATCCTATAACTATATAAAGGCAAAAATTAAGTTGCCTTTATACTAACAGCTTATTCCTCGTTCGCATAACCAGAAGTTGGTAGGATATTACCATCTAGCATTGCGTATTCATTTTGACTTTCAGATTTCATACTTAAGCGTTTTTGGCAAAACCACTTAACCACTAAGGGATAAATTCTGTGCTCTTGTTCGTGAACGCGCGCAGCTAAATCATCACTAGTATCGCCATCAAAGACTGGGACTTTTGCTTGCAAAATAACAGGACCCCCATCTAGCTCTTCAGTAACAAAATGGACGCTAACACCATGGACTTTATCACCAGCATCTATCGCCCGTTGATGGGTATTCAAACCTTGATATTTAGGCAATAAAGAAGGGTGGATGTTGAGTAACTTCCCTTGATAATGCTGAACAAACGCAGGAGTTAAAATACGCATAAAGCCGGCAAGCACAATAATATCAGGGCTGAAGTGATCAATTTTTGTGATTAAGGCTTGATCGTAACTGTCACGGCTTTCAAAATTTTTATGTGACAATGAAACGGTATCAATATCGGAATTTTTGGCACGTGTTAAACCATAGGCATCACTTTTATTTGAAACTACGCCAACAACAGTGCCGGGATAGTCGGCTGATTCACAGGCATCTATTATTGCTTGTAAATTTGTGCCACTACCAGATATTAATACCACTATTCGGCTAGACATTGTATTTCCTTTTTAGATACTTTTTCTAGATATGATAAAGGGGCGAATTACCAGCCCCTTTATTTATGTTTTGTAACTTAGGTTATTAACTTAAGAAAAAACTACTTGCTCTTCGCCATCAGTTTTATCGGCAATAGCACCAATATGCCATGCTTTTTCACCATGGGCGGTCAATATTTCTATGCTTTGTGCAATTTTGTCTTGAGGCACAGCGATAATCATACCCACGCCACAGTTAAACGTGCGGTACATTTCATGTTCGGTAATATTGCCGTTTTCTTTCAACCAGTTGAAAATTTCAGGCCATTGCCAGCTTTCACCATTGATAACTGCTTGTGCAGTTTCAGGTAAAACACGCGGAATATTTTCCCAAAAACCACCACCAGTAATATGAGATAAAGCGTGAACTTCAACTTCTTTAAGTAAGGCTAAAACAGATTTCACATAAATTTTAGTTGGCTCTAACAAGTGCTCGCTAATTGCTTTACCGGCAAGTAATTCATTAGTGTCAGTATTATTTACTTCTAGCACTTTACGAATTAATGAAAAACCATTTGAATGAGGACCAGAAGCACCTAGTGCGATTAACTGATCGCCAGCAGCGACTTTTGAGCCATCGAGTAGGCGTGACTTTTCAGCAACGCCAACACAAAAACCAGCGATATCATAATCACCTTTGTGGTACATGCCTGGCATTTCAGCCGTTTCGCCGCCAACTAATGCACAGCCTGACTGAATACAACCTTCAGCGATGCCTTCGACAACAGCTGAAGCAACGTCAACATCAAGTTTAGCTGTGGCATAATAATCTAAAAAGAATAATGGCTCAGCACCCTGTACTATTAAGTCATTCACGCACATAGCTACTAAGTCTATGCCAACCGTGTCGTGTTTGGCTAAATCAATCGCTAAACGTAATTTGGTTCCCACGCCGTCAGTTCCGGCAACTAATACCGGCTCTTTATAACCAGTAGGTAATTGACAAACACTTCCAAAACCGCCTAAACCTCCCATAACTTCTGGACGAGTTGTGCGCTTTACGGCACCTTTAATATTCTCAACAAGGGCATTACCAGCATCAATATCAACACCAGCATCTTTATAGCTTAAAGACTGTTTTTGTTCGCTCACGGGAAACCTCAAAAAATAACCATAGTATGAAACCTAAACAAGCACAAAATTTAGGCTAAGTCAGGTTTAAAAAGATGCGTATTCTACCAGTGCCGGCGCACATACTCAAAATCTTTATATCAAATTGAGAAATTTTTTTATTTGGCGATAAAATACCGTTTGATTGTGATAATATCTCAGGCAGATTATCTTCTGAATACTTGATTATATTAAAGGGCTTATGTTTAAAGGCATATTTTTTTTACTGTTTGTTATTACTAGCTTTTTATTGTCAATGCCACTTAAGGCTGTTGAAGTAAAAGGTTTGTATCAAGCAAGCATTGCTATTAACTCACAAAATAGTAGTGATAGGGCGCATGCGTTGAAAAAAGCACTGGCAGCAGTGATGCTAAAAGTGGGCGGTGAAAAAAGTGTTTTAGAAAATAATGTTATTAAGCAGTCATTAAAAAATTACCGTTTATATTTAAGCCAATATCGTTATCAGCACAAAGCGTTACAAGTAGCAGATCATCAAGGTAATAAAAAGCAACTTTTTCTACTCGCCAGCTTTAATAAAGATAAAATAAATCAATTATTTCAACAAGCTAATTTACCTCTGTGGGGCAGTTTACGACCACAAGTATTACTTTGGCTTATCGATGAACAAGGCTTGACTCGCCGTATTATGTCTAACTCTTCCGCCTCAAACTTACCATTTATGGTCAATGAGTTTTCAGCGCAACGTGGTTTACCCATTATAATGCCGTTAATGGATTTAGTAGATACTAACAACATTCAACTAAGCGATTTATGGGGGCGTTTTCAGCAGCCTATTAAAGCGGCATCACGCCGTTATTTAGGGGAAGCTATCGTAGTGATGAGAATTTCAAATTCGAGTTTAGTGAATTTTGATAAGGATGAAGAAGTAAATGCAGAGCCCAGTGATTGTGGCTTGTTGTGCGCACAATTTCACACTAGCAAGCAGCAATATGTACTAGATTGGAGTTTATTAGATTGGGGTCTAATAAAAGGGCAACAAAAATTGAGTCAGCAATATCAAGGTAGTGTTCCACAAGTGCTGTTAGAGCAAGGGTTAGCTGATATTACTGAGCTTATTTATCAACGTTATGCCTTATCTACTACCAGTGATAATGACTTTGTTATTGAAGTAGAAAATATTGATTCTTTAGCAACTTATGTTGCTGTTTTTGATTTTTTAAACAATTTATCGTCAGTTAAATCAGTAACTTTACTAAGTGCTAAAGCCGGTGCACGGCGTTTCAATTTACAGTTACTTGGCTCTGAAGAAGCTTTACTTGCTTCGTTAAAGCTTAGTAAGCAGCTAACACAATATATTGATCCACTTGCTCAATTCAACGAACCTCTTATAAATGAGAAACCAGAGCAGTTTGTCCCTATTTTTTATTGGCAGAAATAATGAAAAATATCGCACAACTCGTTTTGTCAGTACAGCTACCCGACGATGAAATTTTTGATAACTATCTCAGTAAATCTAACTTTGCTGCAGTTAGCCAGTTAGGCTTGTTTTTAGATGATACCCAACATGAACAACTAAATAAGCCAAGATGTTTTTACTTGTTCGGGTTAAGTGGCGTTGGTAAATCGCATTTACTACATGCAAGTAGCGCTTATGTTGCGAAATTAAATAAAACCTCGGTTTGTTTGTCTTGTGCTGAGTTATTAACATTATCAGTAGATGTTTTAGACGGCTTAGAGCAAATAAATGTTATCTGCTTAGATGACATTCAATTACTTACAGGTAATAAAATATGGGAGCAAGCTGTTTTTGATCTCTATAACCGAGTGCTAGAGCAGAATAATTACTTGGTGGTAAGTGGCGATCAAAGTGTTAACCAATTAGGGCTAACTTTGCCTGATTTAGTCTCTCGGCTGAGTTGGGGCTTGACTGAGCAACTTAAACCTTTAAGTGATGGTGAAAAAATTACTGCTTTGCAATTTAGAGCTTCAAAAAGAGGTTTGATTTTAAGTGATGATGCCGCTAATTTTTTATTAAATCGATTATCACGCGATATGGCGAGTTTAATTGCGTCTCTTGATGCATTAGACAAAGCATCGATAAGAGAGCAGCGTAAAATTACCATTCCTTTTATTAAAGATGTTCTAAGTATTACTTAGTTTTAGCCAACTAAATACAATAACTAAAGCCTTTTTATTGAGTTCACTATGAATTTTATTAATTTTGAAAAACAATCAATCAGTCCTACTAAAATTATTTGTATTGGTCGTAACTATGTTGATCATATTGCTGAGCTAGGCAATGAAGTGCCCGATGAAATGGTGGTGTTTTTAAAGCCTAATTCCGCTATATCATCCAAACTACAGTCTTATCATCAAGAACCGTTACATTATGAAGCTGAGTTATGCTTTCTTTATCAGCAGGGACGTTTTACCGCTGTAGCTATTGGTTTAGATTTAACTAAACGTAATTTACAAGCCAAATTAAAAACGAAAGGCTTACCATGGGAGCGAGCTAAAAGTTTTAATGGCGCCGCTGTTTTTAGTGATTTTGTCACCCTTAACACGGTTACAGACAATTTGAGTTTAGAATTGTCTATAAACAACACCCTTGTTCAGGCAGGTGGGGTCGCCTTGATGATGTTTAAACCCGATGAAATATTATCGCAATTGCAAACTTTTATTGACCTTGAAGATGGTGACATTGTTATGACCGGTACGCCAAAAGGCGTTGGACAAATAATTGCAGGTAACAAGTTTGTTGGTAAAGTAAAACAAGGTGATGAAACACTCGTTTGCGCTAACTGGTTAGCTAATTAAGCTTTTCATTAACCATTAACCATTAACCATTAACCAATAGTTCTTGGCCTAAAACGATAACTATTATCAATGTTTAGGCAGTGCCTTATGATAATATTGATAAAAGACAACAGGTTGATTTTGATTTAACAAATTTGAGCTCTTTGCATTTTTAATAGCGTTTGTAGCTACTGAGTTAGCAGGTGTTGGGCTGATGGCTAAGTTCTCCACCCAATTATTACCTGCAATCATAGCAATGGGGGCAGGAACCGTTGCTAAAGCTGCTGCACTATCAAATTCAGGTAATATACGACTAGCACTAAATAACACTCTAGGTTTAATGCTTGCTTCGCCTATTCTGCCACGTTGTCCCCAAGTAACAATATAATCGAGTGCTGAAATGTTATTACCACTGGGTTGGTTGGTAATGGCAACATCTCTAAAGACATTAAAGCGCTTTTGCATCATCAACTCTTCAAATAGCATTGTATAATCTTCACGTAAACTAGAATACACATAATAGTCCGTAGCTATATCTGGGCTAAAAAAGCCTTCAATATCAGCAGGTAAATAAGCGGCTTGAGTAGAACTGGCCGTTTCTCCAGCAAAGCTTACTTGCGCTAAATCACGCATGGTTTGACTTTGTAGCGGTAAAGTAACGGATAACTGATCTGATTCAAAATCGCTGCTCAGTGCGGCATCAAATACACGGGTTTGAGGTGAGTGGCTATACCACTCGGTGCTTGGAAAAAAATCATTAGCATGCCCTAGTTCATGGTAGATCGATGATGTTAACCGGAATAGAGCAACACTACTATCACGGTCGATTCGCACAGATGATGGAATAAATTGCGAGGCATATCTATTATCTTTAACATAACGCCACGGCATTACAAATTGTAGGTCGTTACCAAAATTAGCACGGTAATCAGGAGCTTCGTTAATGGTATCGCGCTCTTGTGCCGTTAACCAAAAATTGTCTGCATCAAGATAAATAGCACCTGTTGCAGCATAATAAAAAGAAGGGCGTACATCATAACTGATCACTATTGCTGTGGTTGCTCTAAGTAAGTTTTTAAAATCATCATAAGGATCGCTATTGAGTAAAAACTCTTTAAATCTATCTCCCATCCATTGATGTGAAACAACCACTCTGTCCATAATCGTTTCAACGCTTGGTGTTCCTATACTATTTTGTACTTCTTTTGCAATAAGCGGTAATTGATTTAACGTACAAGAGCTAGTTAACGTGTTTGCATAAACACAGTTAGTTAAATTATTTTTATAAGGACTATTTGCATTGTATGGAAAAACTTTCGCTACACGGTTTTCAAAATAGGCATTGTCCTTAATACTCGTAGCTGGTTCAACTAATACAGTAACATTATCAGTGTATTTTGTGCCTTGAACCGTTACCGACGCAGCAAAACTAATGTAGGTATCTTTGCTGACAGTTGGTGCATCAAAAAATATCGCCAGCTGACCGTTGGTATTTGGCTCTGTCAAAGTAACGGTTGGACCAGCAACTTGCTGCCATGAAACTAAACCACTATCAATATTACTGTCGAGTTGTGCTCTTAGTGAAACCTTATTGCCGCTACGCACTTCATGAGCTAAACGTGCTGAAATTAAACTGCTTTGTTCTGTTACAGTAAAAGACTTAGTAAGTGTTTGACTAGCAGCGCCATTTTTGCTGAAACTAACCTCAAAACTATAATTACCAGAACTTGCAGGCGTGAAGCCTATCACTTTGCTCGAAGTAGCAAGTAAGTTAATAGCTTCACCTGATGTTTGTTGCCATTGAATATTGCTAATTTCATCATTAGGAAAATATAAAATCAAATCAACACTTTGATTAGTTAATAAACTATCTTCAAGTTGTAAAACAGAAGCCTCTTCGCCGACATTAACGACTGGAGCATCAGTTTTTGTACTATTGCCACCACACGCAGATAATGAAAGCGTAGCAATAAGCGTAAAATATTGTAAATAAGGGGGGAGTTTCATGCTTATTTCCTTTGGTGACTACAGTAATTATAAACTAAGACTATTTTTCTTTTTTTTCTTTTCGAATACTAAGACCGAGCTCTTGCCCTTTGTATTTCGCATAATAACTACAGCCTAAAAACATAGCACTAGCAAAAATAAGCTCTAAGGTCGCCCAAAGCATATCACTTGGCAAAACCCATAAGGTGGTCAGGCCGTGTAAAAAATATATTAAGACAATAAAGTTGGCCCAAGCATAAGTAAATGGGTTACCTTGCAATAGGCCTTTTAACGGGAATAACAAAGGTAAAGTGAATAGGATCAAAGTTGTTGAGGTACTTAAACTTGCGCTAGGTGATAACACTAATAACCATAAAGGCATAAAAATAAGTAAAGAAAAATAACCAAACAAGGCTATTTTTTTTAAATTTGGGGTCGAAATTCTTTGAGTTTTCATTTACTAGCGCCTATTTAACTAACATAAGGTTAATGCATTTGTTGGTGGTCTACCAATCACCGCTGTAGTGCCATCACTCACTATGGGTCTTTCGATCAATTTTGGTGTTGCTACCATAGCCGATATTAAGGTTTTATCATCGGCACCCTTAAGGTTTTGCTCTTTAAATTCAGCTTCTTTGACACGCATCATTTCAATGGGCGTACATGATAGTTGCAATAATAATTGCTCAATTACTGCTTGGCTAAGAGGTGTTTTAAGATATTCAACAATGCTTATTTCTTTAGTTGAATTTTCTTGAATTAGCTCAAGAGTTTGACGGCTTTTCGAACATCTAGGGTTATGATAAATGGTAAGCATAGTGCGATTCTTCTTTGTTTAATGGCTAAGTGTTTAAGCAAATTACAAACGTTTAAGTTTATTTTCTTGCTCTTGAAATTGTAGTATTCTGGCTTTGATTCGTTTTTGCAAAAGTGGCTGATCTTCTACAAAACCATAACTCGTTTGTAATTCATCAACCGCTTTAGTATAAGCACCTAATAAGGCGAGCACTTCGGCTTTCGTGATATGCATCAAGCCCTTTTTCTCTTGTTTTTGATAGATGGTGGTGAGAATATCATAAGCGATAAAGTTCCCCGGACTAACGAGTAAAAAATCTTGTATAACCGTTGCTGCTTGGTCGTATTTCTTTGCTGATAGCAACGCGTTACCGTAATTTAGGCTGACTACTTGATTGTTTGGCATAAGCAAATTTAACTTAGCTAACATTGTTAAAGCTTTATCGTATTCATGCAATGCTAGGTAAACATCGGTTAAAGCATCAACGTAGAATAAGTTGTTGGCATCATAGCGCTTCAAAGATTCTAGAATTTTTTTAGCTTGTTTATATTCACCTTCTTCAAAGTAAGATAAAGCCAAGCCATATTCAGCACCTTCTCTTAGAATATATTTTTTCTTGTGTAGTAGCTCCCAAAAGTAGTCAACATTTTCCTTAGCGCTATTTTGATAACGCGCTTGAATCCTAGCTTTAGCCAATTCAAAATTTAAACTAGGGGATAAATGTCTTATAGGATAATTTTGAGCTCTCTGCCTGGCATCTGTAATCCTCAATTCAGGTAAAGGATGGGTTAATAACATTGCCGGCGGCTTACTCGCATAACGATATTTCTCAGACATTTTTCCAAAAAAGTTTGCTGCTCCTTGAGGATCAAAGTTACTCTTGGCTAATAAGGCAATGCCGACTCTATCGGCTTCTTTCTCATTGCCTCGTGTATAGTTAATACTGGCTTGTTGAGAAGCCGCCATTGAGGCACTTAATGCTGCCATACCAACAGTAGGGTTGACCAAGGTAAGTAAAATACCAGAAATCATGCCAGCCATGGTTAACGTTTGGCTATTGCTTTGAGATTCTAAACGACGGGCTAAATGACGTTGGGTGACATGAGATATTTCGTGAGCAATAACCGAGGCAAGCTCGCTTTCATTGTCAGCTGTTGTTAATAAGCCACTGTGAATACCAACATGACCACCGAAAAAAGCAAAAGCGTTTAACTCATCTTTATTGATTAAGAAAAATTTAAAAGCGTAATTAACATCGTGGGCATTTTTAACAAGTTGATTACCTAAATCGTTAATATATTCGATAAGTACAGGGTCTTGAATTAGCGGCTGACTAGCAC
>Ga0316207_10000621_pt1 | contig 53710 bp, 47 predicted proteins | sample 6weekpyrite_MG_FD_204943 | JGI IMG/M metagenome (GOLD analysis project Ga0316207, IMG submission 204943) | Microbial mat bacterial communities from mineral coupon in-situ incubated in ocean water Damariscotta River, Maine, United States -... | ecosystem: Environmental > Aquatic > Marine >...
CGGCAAAGACCGGGCCGCTTGCAGAGCTTATTAAAAAGCAACAGGGATTAATATCTAAATGGCAAGAGATTGACAATTTATTAACAACGGCGATTCAAAAACCAGCAAACAAGCGCGATAAAAATGAGGTTTCATTATTAAGGAAATCATTAAAGAAAACAGAAAAAAAGATCGAAGAAATTAATAACGGAATTAATAAACGCTTTCCGAAATATGCGGCTCTGGCTAAACCGGGACTGGTTACTATAAAGCAAGTACAAGAACTATTAAAAACCGAAGAAGCATTGATCGTCTACCTTATTGGTAAAGATAAAAGTTTTGCGTGGTCAGTCACAAAAACAAAGGCTGACTTATTTAGAGTAGGTTTGGGCAAAGAAAAATTATCAAATGCAGTGAGAAAAGCAAGACGTTACATGGTTGCAGAGGGCATTAATGCATTAAGTGATATTCGTCCTGTGCCGGTAAAGCGAGTACATAAATTATACAATAACATTATGGCGGGGCCACTTAGCATAGCGGGTTCAGCGACAAGCCTGATTGTTGTGCCAGATGCAGCATTACAGAGCTTACCCTTTTCCGCACTCATTACTAAATTACCAAATAAGAAAATTAAAACCTTAGAAGAACATGCCGACGTCGCTTGGTTAGTTAAAGAAAAAGCGGTGTCTATATTGCCAGACGTAGGCTCATTACATATGTTGAGGGCCGTCCTTCCCTCTGGAGATAGTTCAGGATCAAATAATTTTCTGGGCATAGGTGACCCATCACTGAAGGAAGGTGCAAAAACTATTGCTCTACAAAGTAAGGAGAACCTTGCGACACGTGGGGCAACTACATTACGTACTATAATTGGTGAAAGTCGCTCTGCAGTAGATGCTGATGTCATAGGTGAAATGATAGAATTGCCCGATTCTGCAGGTGAATTACGCAATATTAGCCAGCTTTTAAAAGGGAGTAAGCAGGATATATATCTACGTAATAAGGCAACACAATCGATTATTACCGATCTGGAAATGAGTAAATTTAAAGTGGTTCAGTTTGCAACGCATGGCCTTATGGCAGGTGAATTTCAGGGTTTATTTGAACCTGCATTGGTGTTGACGCCCGCAGTAGAAAAGAACTTCCAGGAAGGTGATGGTTTATTAACGGCAAGCGAAATTGCTGAAATGAAAATGAATGCGGATTTGGTAGTATTATCAGCATGTAATACAGCAGCATCAGATGGTACACCCGGTGCGGAAGGTATGTCAGGATTAGGCAGAGCCTTTTTCTATGCGGGTGGTCGGTCGTTATTGTTAACACACTGGTCGGTACTGTCTGACGCTGCTGTATCGATCACAACGGGGATGTTTGATTACATGGATAAAAATAAAACGGCCAGCAAAGCAGATGCATTGCAGAAATCAAAACTAGATCTGATTTTTAGTAAAGATAAACCTTATTATGCCCATCCATTATTCTGGGCACCTTTTGTGATGGTTGGTGAAGCAGGGAATAGAATTAATTAATTTTATGGAAAAAGAAATGAGCCATAAATCGAAAGAAAATGGTGTTAAGGCGATCTTGCAAGGGTATGTGGGCCCCTATCTGAAAGATATTTTATCAGTAACCTTGTTTATTAATTTATTGGCCTTAGCAACGCCCATTTTTGTTTTACAGGTATATGACCGTGTTGTGTTTCATGCAGGGATAACAACCCTAAAAGGGTTGGTTCTTGGCATGGTTATCGTCGTGGTATTTGATTATGTTTTAAAAATAACTCGCGCGCGTCTGTTTCAGTCAATCGCAGCGCGTTGTGACGTAAAATTAACAGATGTACTGTTTAATAAATTATTCGTTCTACCACTGCGCACACTCGAACAAAAAGGGGCGTGGCATTGGCAAACATTATTTGATAATGCCAATGTTATACGTAATGTATTAAGTGGTTCGGTTGCTGCACTTGCAGTGGATCTCCCCTTCGCGATCTTATTTCTACTTTTAGTCATTTACATCGCACCACCGGTGGCATGGGTGGTAGTAACTGTCTTGGTATTATTCTTAATATTGGCCTTTATCTCAGAAAGAATGATCCAAAAAGCCTCTAGTGATGAAGGCAAAAAACAACAATCTCGCACTCGCTTGATGTCTGATATGTTGGGCGCCCGTGAAACCGTTAAAATGTTGGGTCTACGTGAAAAATGGAAACAACATTGGGATGTAAAACATCATGAAGTCGTATCCGCATCATTAAAAAGAGGAAGGTACGCTGATTTTTATCGTGTTATTGCTCAGTCAATGACTATGATATTCACCGTCGCAATGACAAGTGTTGGTGCCTTGGCAATTTTGGAGCAAGAATTAACAATTGGTGCATTGATTGCCGTTAATATGCTGGGTTCTAGGCTGATAGGGCCGTTAGTGCAATTAGTTGAACACTGGAGAACATTTTTACAATTCACTAACGCAATTGGTAGCATTAATGAATTTCTTGATCTTGAAGAAGATAATGATGAGGGTACGATAAGCTTGCCAGCCGGTGATGGTGTACTACAACTAAAGCAATTAACATTTAGCTATATTCCAGAACAACAGCCAGCCATTAATGGGTTAAGCGGTAATATTGGTGCAAAGGGAATGCATGCCATTATCGGTCCTAATGGTTCAGGTAAAAGCACATTATTAAAATTATTGTCAGGATTCTATTCGCCAGATACAGGCAATATTTTTCTTGATAATGCCGACCTGAATCAGTTCTCAGTACAACAATTACATCAACGCATTGCCTATCTTCCACAAAGACCTGAACTTTTTCACGGAAGTATCTATGAAAATATAATAATGGGTGCAGAGGATGCGAGCGAAGAAGATGTTATGGCCGCTGCGAGAAAAACATTACTGCATGAGCTAATAACCAAGTTGCCCGAAGGTTATGAAACACAGGTGCTTGAAGGTGGTAAAGGTTTATCAGGTGGGTTGTTACAGAGAATCGCCTTGGCGAGAACACTCATTGGTAACCCAGCTGTTCTATTATTGGATGAGCCAACAAATAACCTAGACCGTGAAACAGAACATGCATTAACAACAGGCTTGAAAGAAATATCACGTGATACCACGGTTATTATTGCATCACATAGTCCCACTATTTTAGCGATTGCTGATAGTATTTTGGTGTTAGCAGAGGGTAAGGTGGGTATGGCTGGTGCGGCGAAAGAAGTGCTTGAACGGCTAGGATATATAAATAAACAAGTTACCAAAGACGCACAAAAGTAGATAACGGATTATTTGATGAAAGTGCCCGAAAAACAATCAAAAATATTTGATGAAGCAGAACCTGCACGCTTACAGATGATTGTAAGCCGCGGAATTATATTGCTGCTGTTTATGTTATTGGTATGGTCTTTTTTTGCCAAGATTGATGAAGTCGCAATCGCCGGAGGTGTTGTCGTTCCACAAGAACAGCTTAAGTTGATTCAGCATCTTGAAGGGGGGGTTGTAGAAGAGATAAATGTGAGCGAAGGGGATATTGTTAAGATTGGTCAAGTCTTAATGAAATTAAACTTAGGTGCGGGAGGTATTAGCGCCGAGGAAAAGAAAGCCGAACTTGATTCATTATTTCTAACACGTTCACGCTTGCGGGCAGAGGTTGATGGTAGCCAACCTGTGTTCGACAAAGCGATAGCCAAGAGACAATCGGGCATGGTTAACGCAGAACTCGCAGCATATGAAGGTCGCCGTAAGGAGCATGAACAATCCCTGCAAGTACGTAGTAATGGTATTCAGCAACGGAAGCTGGAGGTCGCTGAATTAAAAGCCAAACAACGCGCATTAAAACGAGATTTAGTAATTCAGAAACAACAAGTTGATTTGTCAGATGAATTACTGGCTAAAGGACTCAGCTCTAAAATTGAGCACTTACAAGTCATGGAAAAATATGAGGCTTCGCGAGGTGAGGTTGAAATATTGAAGCAGGCAGTGCCGCGTGCAAAATCTGCCCTTGAACAGGCATCACTAGAGAAGCAAGAAATTAAAGGACAATACCAACGCCGCGCATTGGATGAATTGGCCGTTGTTGAGAGGCAGATAGCACGTCTTACCGAGTTTTTAACGCGAGTTGATGATCAAGTGAAACGAACCAGTGTAAAAAGCCCAATAGGGGGGGTCGTTAAACGTATGCGACACACAACTTTAGGGGGGGTGGTTAAGCCCGGAGAAGTCATTATGGAGATAGTGCCAATTAGTGATAACCTTGTCATTGAGGCTCAACTTAGCCCTGTAGATCGTGGCTATGTGCGTGCGGGTCAATCGGTTGTGGTTAAAGTCACTACATACGATTATGCACGATATGGTGGGCTAGAAGGCACAGTAACGCGGATAGGGGCTGATAGTCAGAAAGATCCAAATACAGGTGTGGATTATTTTGATGTGATTGCCAAAACTAATAAGATCTTTTTGGGTGATAACCCAGAAGAATTAAATATTACGCCGGGAATGGAAGCAACTGTTGAAATAAATACTGGCACACGAACAGTGATGAGTTACTTGATAGCGCCAGTATTAAAAATAAGGGATGAATCTTTTCGGGAACGGTAATACAACGTAAAGAATAGAAGAATCTGGGGAATAAGATGGTAACTAAAAAAACAATTAAAAATAATATCAGCGTGTTGCTGGCATTGCTGGTCTTTGCACCGTTGTCTGTACAAGCAGTGAGCATAGAAGATGAGTTGAAAACGATGCTAAAAGGCCATCCTAAGCTAAAATCAGCTCAATCATTTGGTCAGTCTGCTGCATGGGATATAGAGCGTGCAACAGATAATTATTTTCCTGTGTTTAGTATTAATGGTGAGTCTGGTCCAGATAAATACACCAGTGATACAACGACGTTTGGTCAAGAACGGAAATTAGATCACACCAAAGTAACCTATGAGCTTAGACAGAATTTGTTTAGAGGTTTTCGTGATGAGGCGGCGGTTTCTGCAAGTAGAGCAGAAAAGAAAATTGCTGATTTTTTAGAAGACAAAATTACCCAGGACTTAATATTACAAGGTGTATCTGTTTATATAGATGGATTACGTGTAAAGCAGTTAGACGAAATAATTGATAAAAAGGTTGGTGTTGCTAATCAACTACTAGGTATAAGAAAGCGAGCAAAGGACTCAGGAGCGGGAACAGATGTTGATGTGTTGGAAGCTTCTTTGGCAATGCAGAAGGCATATGATGAACGTTTGGTCAGTGAAGCAGAGCGGCGTGCAGTTGAGATAAGGTACGCACAATTATTTAACGGTAACAGTCTGCCAGAGGTAATGGAATCTGTAAGCTTGCCGGCTGCACTACAGCACAAAACAGTTGAGCAGGCGTTACAAGTTGCACTCAAAAATAACCCTGAATTAGCTGTGGCTAGAATGAGAATGGAAGTTGCACGTAATGAGAAAAAGAATTCAGCTGGAGACTATTACCCAACATTAGATCTGGTAGGGCGTCGTGATTATGATCGCAATCTGGAAGGTAGCGAAGGAAAATCATTACAAAAATCAGTTTTGCTAGAAATGAGTTGGAGTTTTAACCTTGCTAATCAAACAGGCGCAGCTGTTAGTTCTGCAGCAGAAAAAATATCTGCAGCGCAATTTGAATATGATTCCATCTTAAAAGATGTCGAACAAAGTGTGCGACTTGCACATGAGCGATATAAAAATTTAAGTGACAGGAAAGCATTAGCCAATCAAACCTTGGAAATAGCCAGTAATGTACTGGATTCTAGAAATGCACAGCGTAAAGCGGGCAAGGTAGACCAAACACTGGTAATAGGTGCGCAAGCGCGCCTGCTCTCTGCTAAACACGCAGCGATTACAACACGTTTCGAAACATTGAAATCAGGATTTGAATTAGCTTTTGCTACAGGTGTCTTAACACCAGCTAAGTTAGGCATTTCAATAAAATAAGGTGAATCTTATGTCTAGATTGCTATTTATACTATTGGTATTTGTGAGCCAGAGTGTTTTTGCTGAGCTAGATGGTGAAAGTGAAATAAAACAATTTAATAAGAAGTTGTCGGAACAAACTGTTTTTTTGCAAGAAACAATGGACAGTTATACAAAGTACAATCGAAATTACTGGGACTCAGAGCACAATAAAAAAGAAGAGATGAAATTGCTCTTTGATATACACAATTTTATTTCCAGTATGAAACAATTTAATAACCTTATTGAGCGAAATAAAATTGATTTTACTTATTATGAACTGCCGTATGCCTATCAACGCGTTTTAGAAGATTTCGTTGACGTAGATGAGCAAATAAAACTATTAGATGAACAACGAAGAAATCGACGTGAATTTGATCGGCATTTTAATTTAACAGCTTTGCGTAGAGATGCTGAGGATATACAAATAACACTCCAGCGTTTAAGTCCAGTTATTCAACGAATTCGTGTTCCACAAGACGCAGTCACTCAGCCCGTTCCAAAGCCAGAGCAAGAGCCAGTTATACCTAAGGAACGAGTGACAATTGAATCACTACGGTTGTACAAAGATGATGCGCGTAAACCAAAATATGAAATTAAAGGTCATATAGAAGGTCCGATTAATCGAGGCAGGATTATCGTGCAGCGAACATTTTCTGGCACAAAAAAATACGATTTGAAAGTAGATTCGAAAGGTAATTTTACTGCTTATTTTAGAAACTACTGGAATGCATCGAGTATTCACCTGGAAATTCAATTTACCAATGGTGAAAAGTATTCTCGGGAAATAGATGTAGATCAATAATGGATTATAGATAGCATTAAAAGAAACTAAAATTTATTTTAGAGTTAGAAATTCACTAATCTTTTTATGATGTATTCCTGAAAATAATTAAAATGGGGTATGGGCTGTGACTCGCGATGACTTTGAAGAATTTTCAGTGCAGCAAGGTCATCTTGATAATGCATCCAAAGATATACAAAGCATTACATCTGACTGGCTTAATGTCCAGGATTTGATTAATGGTGTATGTGTTCGTGAAGTTAAAAATGTCTGTAAACGCAACGGCGGTGTATTGACTGAATTATTCAGGCAAGACTGGGGGATAGAAAACACATCAGTAGATCAGGTCTTTCAGAATATTCTTGAGCCTGGAGATATTTCCGGTTGGCATGTGCATCAATACACGACTGATAGAATCTTTGTTAACTGGGGGCGACTGCGCATTGTGTTATTTGATGCGAGAACTACCTCACCAACCCATGGCAAAATAAATGAATTTTATTTTGCTATAGACAGGCCTGCTTTATTAGTGGTTCCGCCAGGTATATGGCATGCTGTTCAAAATAACACATCAAGTTCCTCAGCATTAATTAATATTGTTGATAAAGCCTACGAATACAGTAAACCAGATCATTGGCGGTTACCTATTAACACGCCAGAAATTCCATTTAAATTTTAAAATAATCCATGATTCCACTGGCGACTGTCCTAATTCCAACATTCAATCATGGGGGGACGATAGAATTTGCACTGGACTCCGCACTCAATCAAACCGTACCAATAGAGGTATTTATTATTGGTGATGGTGTGCCTGATACAATGCGTAGGACAATAAAAAAATTAGTTTCACAACATGACTGCGTCCGATTTTTTAATAATCCAAAACATGAAAGTAGAGGTGAGCCGTATCGGCATGAGGCATTGAAATATGCTCGAGGTAAAATTATCTGTTACCTTTGTGATCGAGATCTGTGGTTGCCTGATCATGTGGAGCGAATGAATACACTATTGCAGCATGCAGATTTTGTGCACTCGCTTTCCATGCATGTTTTGCCAGACGGCGGATACCGATTTTATCCTGTTGATTTATCATTGCCACAATATCGTTTAGAAATGTTAAGCGTGAGAAATAGGGTGGCATTTTCTTGTGCTGCTCATACCCTCTCTATGTATCAAGCGCTTGACGAAGGCTGGGCAACAACTCCAAAGGGTAAGGCGACAGACTGGCATATGTTTCAAAAGTTTCTTGGCAACTTACAATGTAAAACCATTAGTGCCTATTATCCAAGTGCGATCACTTTTCCGAGTCCTGGTAGACTGGAGTGGACTGATGAACAACGCATTGTGGAATTGTCTAAGTGGCAAGAGAAACTTTCAACAGATGTTGGGAGAGTGAAAGTTGTTCAGGATGTATTAGAGCAGGCTGTTCAACAACGGGATGTTATTTTGTCTAAACGTTTGCGCTATATATTTTTGAAATATAAATATTTTTCATTTGCATGTGGGTTGGTGGGAAGACTATGGCGAGTCATAAGAAATTTTTAGAAATGTCTCGTAACAGCCTTGCACATTGAAAAATACGGCGTGTTAGCGGAAGCCGTACGGAGTATCGCCGAGAGAGCATTAATATTGTTGAAAAATGGCGCGCTTCTAATGCTGGGCGCGTGTCAACGCGAACAGTGCGGCGGGTATCGCCGAGATATCATTATTGTTTTAAAATGGCGCGCTCGGCGGGAGTCGAACCCACGACCTTTGGCTTCGGAGGCCAACACTCTATCCAGCTGAGCTACGAGCGCAATATTTTAATTACTGGTACTTCTTATTTATCGTGTTAATCAATTCTGTATATAAACTAATCGAATCACCCAATTAAACTACACGCACATAATCAGTACGTTACAGGGCGAGCATAGTACCTTGTCAGGCTTCGGTATGTATAGCCTACATATTTAAATACTATGACAAATAATAGGTCTATTAGTCTATTATTTATAGGGAAATTACTGAATTTTGGGCAAATTTTGTTTTCCCGTCGATGCAATGTGGATATACTCTGCACCTAAATTTTTTATTGGGTTGGCGTACTGCCACCTGAATAGCCATTTCAAAGCAAGGGGAAGAACAGTGGGCGATCATGATAAAGAAGTATGGGGCACCTTAACTAAATTTATGTTGGGCTTAGCAGCATTAGCGGTATTTATTTTTGTAGTCGCTGGTTGGTTAGCATCAGGAAATAAAGAAGCAGCAAAGGCTGATGGTGCTGCTGCTATGGATAAAGCGGTTGCTGAACGTATAGCGCCTGTAGCAAAGGTTAAAGTAGCTGGAGACAAGGCTGCTGAAGCACCTGCTGCTAAGTTAAGTGGTAAAGATATGTACGCGAGTGCTTGTTTTGCTTGTCATGGTACAGGCGCAGCTGGTGCACCTATTTTAGGTGATAAGGCTACATGGTCTGCACGTATTGCTGCAGGTATTGATACTGTATACACGAATGCAATTAACGGTAAAGGCGGCATGCCTCCTAAAGGTGGACGTGCTGACTTAAGTGATGATGCAATTAAAGCGATTGTTGATTACATGGTTGCTGAAAGCAAATAGGCTTTGAATTATTTGTTTGTAAAAGGTCAGCTTCGGCTGGCCTTTTTTTTGCCTCGAACCATCGGAGAATAGCCTGACCTTCCGGAGGAAGGTAGGATACTTGCAATGAACCCGTAGGGTTCTGCAAGCTGATATTTTCAACTAGGAACTTATTTAACAATTGCCTTAACCTAAGGAATATAACGCTTAGCCCAACCCGCAATCAGGTCGGCTACGTAGGCGGCGTCATCTTTATTGGACAGCAGGTGATCAGCATTATCAAGGCTGACTAATGAGGAAGGCTTACCAGCATGAATATGGAGTTGTTCGGCATGCGTATGATCAAGCATGTCGTCGTCCAATGAATGACAAATAAGCAGTGGTTTTTGAAATGAATATAAAAAAGAGCCATCATCTGGATAGCTTAAATCTTCAAAGAATTTTTCACGAATCGTGAAGTGATTTCCACCGATGGTCATTCGTGCTGAACCTGATTTATTTACTTCGGGTCGCAAGCCAATATAGTGTCGTGCAACGTAACCAGGATCTGCAGGTGCTGCGATAGTGACTGCAGACTGACAAGAAGGAATACGTTTTGCAGCATGGAGCATGGCAGTACCGCCCATAGAATGACCAATTAATAATTCAGGTGCGGAATAATTAGCGGACATGTATTCGCTAACGGCAACGATATCATCAACATCTGTCGCAAAGTTTGTTCTTGAAAAATCCCCCTCACTATCACCGATACCTGTGAAATCAAAGCGCAAGACCGCAATGCCGTTATGTGCAAGGTGTTCACAAATAATGTGGAAGGCTTTCAGGTTACGGGAACAGGTAAAGCAGTGTGCAAATAAGGCCCATGCATGAGGTTTATCTCGTTGCGGTAGATCAAGTTCGGCACCAAGAGCGGAGCCAAAACTGCCAGGAATGCGTAAACGTATTTTTTTCATGGCGCGATGCTAACGGAACACATCTGTAAAAGCCAATGCGATTATGAGCTGATAGAACGGTCGAGCCTGCGGTAACTGATGGCTTCTTGTAAATGATGGGTTTGAATGTGATCACTACTATCTAGATCGGCAATAGTCAGTGCAAGTTTTAGAATTCGATGCCACGCCCTTGCAGACAAACCAAGTTGCTCTATTGCCTGTTCTAATAGCTCGCTATCCTTTTTATCTAGTTTGCAATGCGTATCAATGTCCTTGTTACTAAGTGCTTGGTTGGTACATTGCGAACGCCTAAGTTGTCGGTTACGTGCTTTGACCACGCGCTCTCGAATAATCGCGCTTGTTTCGCCTGCCTGTTGTTCGTGTAATGTTGAGAATTGTATTTGAGGCACTTCAATATGCATGTCGATACGATCTAATAAGGGTCCTGAAATTTTACTGCGGTAACGATTAACTTGTTCGGTACTGCAATGGCACTTTCCATTTGGGTCACCGAGATAGCCGCAGGGACAAGGGTTCATTGCAGCAATGAGTTGAAAACGTGCAGGGAAGATAGCTTGACGTGCAGCACGCGAGATATGAATTTGTCCACTCTCAATGGGCTCGCGTAATACTTCTAATACGCGTCGCTCAAATTCAGCTAGCTCATCAAGAAACAGTACACCATGATGGGCAAGTGAAATTTCTCCGGGCCGCGGTTGGCTACCACCACCAACCAATGCAACGGCGGATGCAGTATGGTGTGGTGAACGGAATGGTCTTTGTCTCCAATGAGCTGTAGAAGGTCGTTGGCCACTAATTGATTGCACAGAGGCTGCTTCAAGTGCTTCCGTTTCGGTCATTTCGGGAAGGATGCCTGCTAATCTTTTAGCGAGCATAGTTTTTCCTGTCCCCGGTGGACCGATCATAATGAGACTATGATTTCCTGCAGCAGCAATTTCTAATGCGCGTCGTGCATGCTGTTGAGAACGAATATCTGCCATATCTTCCACTTCAGTTACTTGGAGCTCTGCTGGTTGATAGGAAATAGGTTTAAGTTTATTAATACCGTTCAAATGTGCGCAGACATCAAGAAGATGGGGTGCAGCATATTGCGTTGTATTGTTTATTAACGCTGCTTCTGCCTGATTTTCAAAAGGCAGAATAAGTTTATGTTTTGCCTTGCGTGTTGCAAGAGCAGTAGGAAGTGCCGCGGTGATTGAACGGATGTCGCCAGTGAGTGCAAGTTCACCGATAAATTCATATTCGTCAAGTGCAGGAGCCTCCACTTGTCGCGAAGCTACTAAAATACCAACGGCAATCGCCAGATCGAAACGAGCCCCTTGTTTAGGCAGATCCGCCGGTGCCAGATTAATGGTAATACGTCGAGCTGGAAAATCGAATTGTGAATTGAGAATAGCACTCCGAACACGGTCTTTACTTTCTTTTACTTCGGTATCAGCAAGCCCAACGATAGAAAGAGAGGGAAGACCATTTGATAAATGCACTTCAACACGGACAAGTGGGGCGTGGATACCGTGACTAGCACGGGTAAAGACAATAGCAAGTGACATAGACAGTTCCTTTGTCATGTGTGCATGGCCTTCCTGGCCAAATTAAACCAATAGTAAGTACTAACTTTAGCTTAGTCGTCTTGCTCTAGTTTAGCCAATCGTTCAGCTAAGGCTTCCAACTTTTCACGACTACGAAGTAGAACAGCTGTTTGTACATCAAATTCTTCACGTGTAACGAGGTCGAGTCGTGACAGAGCGCTCGCCATACTGGCTTTCACTATCGCCTCTATATCTTCGCGCAGGAGACCAAACCCTGAAGGTAGGCCGCTTTCTAACTGCTGAGTGAGCTCATCAATAAATGCTTTTCGTGTGTTCATGACGTTCCTAATCGCTTGTAGTGACATCCTACGCTGATTTTAATATAAACAATAACCCCTGAATATTACTACTTCGTTTTGCGCCAAAGTGGTGCGCCAAAATGGTGCAAGCTCTATATTGGTGCGAGATAAATAAAAGTATCACATCAATAATTACTTGTAAGAAGCTGATTTTATGGGGTTTTTGAAGTGTGGCACGGCCTATGCAATAAATATAATGCAATGGCACAACAATTTGCCAAACACAACCACCAAGATAGATAAAGTTTTGGAAGTTTAAATATTTTTTGAATGATTAATGAGGAGTTGAACAATGAATACAAAAATGACAGCACTGGCAGCTGCGGTCCTAATGACAGCATCACCGCTTGCCATTTCAACAGCAGCAGCAGAAGTTAGCTTCAGTGGTAACGTTGCTCTAACAACTGACTACATTTACCGTGGTATTTCACAGACTGATAGCGGCGCAGCTATTCAAGGTGGATTTGATCTTGAACACAGCAGCGGTTTTTACGCAGGCATATGGGCGTCAAACTTAGATTTCGGTGATGACGCTGATATCGAAGTGGATTACTACGCAGGTATTGGTGGTGAATTCAGCAACAAGATTGGCTGGGATGTAGGCGCAATTTATTACGCATACCCAGATTCAGATGCTGCTGATGCAGGTGATTACGACTTCACTGAAGTATATGGTTCATTGTCTTATGACTTCGGTCCTGCTGCAGTAACTGGCGGCGTAGCATACTCAAGTGATTTCTTTGGTAGTACAGGTGATGCGACATACGTTTCGATTGATGTAGATGTTCCATTGCCAAATGATTTTGCTCTTGGCCTGCACTACGGCGATCAAAGCATTGATGACTCAAAAGATTATAACGATTGGAAAATTGGTGTAAGCAAATCTTGGGGCGGTTTTGATTTCGCACTGGATTACACAGACACAGATCTAAATGACAGAGATGATTGTGGTGATGCGAACATTTGTGATGATCGCGTTATCTTCACAATTTCTAAGAGCCTCTAACATAATATAAACGGATATGCCTACCCCCTAATAAATGGGGGGTATGTATAACCAACGGGAGGAGATGTAATGAAACTGGTAAGTGCAATTATTAAGCCCTTCAAGCTTGATGACGTGCGTGAAGCATTGTCAGATATTGGCGTTCAAGGGATCACAGTGACTGAAGTCAAAGGCTTCGGTCGTCAGAAGGGACATACCGAGTTATACCGCGGTGCAGAATATGTTGTAGATTTTTTGCCCAAAGTGAAACTCGATATCGCAATCAATGATGATTTGGTTGAGCAGGTCCTTGAGGCCATCGCGAAGGCAGCTAACACCGGCAAAATTGGTGACGGCAAAATTTTTGTCTTTGATCTTGAACAAGCAGTTCGCATTCGTACCGGTGAGTCCGGTGCTGAAGCGCTTTAATATAAGGGGTTAATACAATGGAAGATATTCTCAATCTTCGTTATGCCCTTGATACATTCTATTTCCTCGTATCAGGTGCGCTGGTTATGTGGATGGCAGCAGGTTTTGCCATGCTCGAAGCCGGCTTAGTTCGTTCTAAAAACACAGCAGAAATTTTAACTAAGAACGTCGCCTTGTTTGCGATCGCATCTATTATGTACATGTTAATGGGTTACAACATCATGTACCCGGCAGATGGCAGTGGCATTATTCCTGCGTTTGATTTTAGCTTCATGTTCGGTGGCGATAATGCTGCTGCTGATGTATTAGCGCAAGATCCAGCTGCATGGTATGACGGTTCTTACTACTCTGGCATGTCAGATTTCTTCTTCCAGGTTGTGTTTGTTGCAACAGCGATGTCGATTGTTTCTGGTGCGGTTGCTGAACGTATGAAACTGTGGGCTTTCTTGATTTTTGCAGTGTTCATGACAGGCTTCATCTACCCAATGCAGGGTTACTGGAAATGGGGCGGCGGTTTCCTTGATGCTGCTGGCTTCAATGACTTTGCAGGTTCGGGCGTTGTTCACTTATGTGGCGCTGTTGCAGCCTTGGCAGGTGTGTTGTTACTCGGCGCACGTAAAGGTAAATATGGTGCAGATGGTTCAGTTCATCCAATCCCTGGCGCGAACATGCCACTTGCAACATTAGGTACGTTCATCCTTTGGTTGGGTTGGTTTGGTTTCAACGGTGGTTCAGAACTCATTCTGTCTAGCGTTGATGAAGCTAATGCAGTTGCGGCAGTATTTGTGAATACCAATATGGCGGCTGCCGGTGGTGTCGTTGCTGCAATGATTCTTTCACGAATCTTGTTTGGCAAAACTGATTTAACCATGGTACTTAACGGTGCGTTGGCTGGCTTGGTTGCCATTACGGCTGAACCACTTGCAGGTACTCCACTTGCTTCAACATTGGTTGGTGCAGTTGGTGGTGTGATTGTTGTCCTATCAATTATTGGTCTTGATAAGTTGAAGATTGATGACCCAGTGGGTGCCATCTCGGTTCACGGTACGGTGGGTATGTGGGGATTGATTGCTGTTGCATTTACAAATGCAGATGCAACAATTGGCGCACAACTTTACGGTCTCGTCGTAATCTTCGCATGGACATTCATTGCTGCAGGTATCGTTTGGTTCGGTATCAAGATGGTAATGGGTCTTCGTGTTACAGAAGAAGAAGAGTACGAAGGGCTTGATCTTACTGACATTGGCCTAGAAGCCTACCCAGAATTTACTACTGGTACAAAATAAGTCAGAAACTTCAACCTGGTGGTTGGGAATTACGGGTGCCTTTAATTAGGTGCCCGTTTTTTTTCGCCCCGAACCATTGGAAATGGTTGGGGAGCTCATGATGAAGCCTGTAAGACTTCTATGAGTGGTGAAACTCTAAACCACAAAAGCTAATTAGACCGCTCGAAGCCTACAGGCTTCTCGAATAAATCTACGATGGTTGCAGTACTTACAATGAACACGAAGTGTTCTTGGGTGGTGAACCTATAAGCCACAGAAACTAAGTAGACCGCACGAAATTCGAAGCACCACGGATTATATATTATCAGCCATCACCATTCGCTTGTCTCCTTCGATGATTTTATTGCATAAAATCGAGGCGTCAACAAGCGAATGGTGATGTCTTTGTTAATTAGGTGGGTATTTTTACGCAGGTCGGATTAATGCAGCGCACGTAATCCGACGCACATATTGAAAAGGGCACGTTGGGTTCACTTTAAAATCCCTTCGGGCTTTATTAAGTATTTCCTACACTACGTTACGGTCACGTCATGCATAGCATGCTTAACCTACGGCTAATTGAGAATTAAAAAGTTAGTACTATTACGGCAAGTTTTTATGACTCCCATCACAAAAGGGTTTGTCCTGAGAATGTTTACAAGCACAAAGCCAAACCGTGGTTTTTTCAGCAATGGTAAATTTAACTGGTTCGAAGTCAGTGTATTTATGAGAGCCGTCACATAAGGGTTGGTTCTGTGATTTTCCACAGGAGCACCACCAATAATCACCGGGTTCTAATTCAAGAGAATAAGGGACTTTCTGTGGTATCGATGGTTCTGCCATAATGTTATCTCATTATAAATAATCGTAAGTAGAGTGTACCGAAATCAGCATGACAAGTTTACGCGTAGAAGATGTGGGAAATAAGTGGTTACCGACTAAAATTAGTCTAAATGCTGCTGTGGGTGAATGTATGGTTATCAGCGGACCATCAGGAGTGGGTAAGTCATTATTATTGCGAGCGATTGCTGATTTAGATGAACATGAGGGACGCGTGAGTTTCGGTGACAGCTTGTGTTCGGACTTACCCGTAATCGATTGGCGTAAAAATGTAGGCCTACTGGCAGCTGATAGTGCATGGTGGAGTGAAAAAGTTGCTGACCACATGCCGAAGATATCGAATGAGCAATTGGAAAAGCTGGGTTTTGGTAAAGAAGTGATGAAGTGGTCAGTTGATAGACTCTCCACCGGTGAGAAACAACGCCTTGCAATATTACGGCTGCTTGCCAATAAACCTTCGGTTCTTTTACTTGATGAACCAACGGCTAATCTTGATCCAGATAGCGTCCAGAAAGTAGAGGAGTTATTGCTCGAATATTGCCGGAATAATCCTGCGGCTCTGATATGGGTAAGCCATGATATGGCTCAGGCAAAGCGCATAGCAGATAAGCGTTATCATTTTGATGAAAAGGGCCTTAATGAGGTGGAATCATGAATATGATTTCACTAACCGCACTAGACCTGTCAATTACGGCATTACTGGTCGTGGCTCTGGCTATTTTAAGCCTTAAATTACAGTTAGGTGTAACGCGTCAATTAATTATCGCGGCGATTCGTACAACCGTGCAGTTATTATTAATTGGCTACATCCTGAAACTCTTGTTCGAAAATGTTCATCTTGGTTATATGGCCGCTATATCAGTGATCATGTTGCTGTTTGCTGGTAGAGAAGTTATGGCGCGCCAAACACATCCCTATAAAGGCTTATGGGGGTTTGGTATGGGGACGATATCAATGTTCCTCTCTACCTTTATGGTCACGTTAATTGCGCTCACCGTCATTATTAATAATGATCCATGGTATACGCCCCAGTATGCAATCCCTTTGCTGGGTATGATGTTAGGCAATACGATGACGGGTATTGCGCTGGGTCTTGAGCGCCTAACGCAGGCAGCGCGCGAACAGCGTAAGCAAATTGAGGCTCGCTTAATGCTTGGCCACTCAGGCAAGCAGGCGATTACTGACATACGTCGCCAGTCGATGCGCTATGGCATGATTCCAATTATAAATTCGATGGCTGCAGCAGGTCTTGTCAGTTTACCCGGGATGATGACGGGGCAAATATTGGCAGGAAGTCCTCCGCTTGAAGCGGTTAAGTACCAGATATTAATTATGTTTCTCATTGCAGCGGGAACAGGGTTTGGCACTGTGATTGCTGTGGTGTTAGGCTCAAGAAGACTGTTCGATGAGCGGGAAAGGTTACGTTTGGATAGATTGCGGAAATAATTTTTTACAAAATTTAATTAAAAAGCTTTCAAGAGAGAAATTGATGAATATTAAATTTAGGCAAGCTCCGTTGACAATAGGGTTCCTACTGATGGTGTTTTTTACATCATTTAGTCATGCAGAAATTTATCGTTGGACAGATGAAAATGGGAAGGTTCATTTTTCTGACAAGCCCGTTGGAAAGGAAGCAAAAAAACTTAATATTAAAAATGAACCCACAAAACTCCTACCTGAACAATCAAACGAAGAACGAAAACGTAAAACAGAACAATATCTTCGTGCGCGAAAAGAAGAACGCAAAGAGATAGAAAAAAAAGACAGAGAAAAAAAGCAACAAGCTCGTATAAAAAAAGAAAAATGTCGAGAAGCAAAAAAGAAGTATAAAGAAATTACTGAAGCAAGTGCTGTTTACTATAAAAATAAAGATGGAACGCGAGATTACCTAGGGGAAGATCTGCGTATAAAAGAAGAGTTACGTGCCAAGAATGAAGTTAAGAAATGGTGCGGTTAATATCAAGCTTCATACGTATCGAGTGGTGGGGAAAAGTCGAAGGAGATATGCCAAACCCGGATGTTGAATATCCTGCGCTGCCGACAGCCGCCACTTTTGCTGGCGTCAATCAACATTGTTCCCTGCCCGTTTTTGATAAGAAAGATACTCACCCAATTGTAGATGCCTTATATGGAAGACATGAAAAAGATATAGGAGAGCTGTAATGAAAGTAGGTTTTATTGGCCTGGGCGCAATGGGCAATGGTATGGCAGTAAACCTGCATAAAGCAGGCGTGCTACATACAGTATGGAATCGAAGTCTTGAGCCAAGTGAGAAGTTTGCCCAGCAATATCCGGTTGAGATTGCCAGAGATGCGTTCGGATTGGCCAGCAAATCAGACCTTATTATCACCTGCATTGCCGCTGACAATGATCTACGTGAAGTTATTACAGCAATGCAGCCGGCATTACGTACAGGAACCATTGTTGTTGATACATCAACGGTGGCAGCTAACACGGTACGTGAATTAGCTAAACAATTAGAAACCAAAGGGGTGGCTCTTCTTGATGCGCCTGTGTCAGGTGGTGTAGAAGGTGCGCGCAAGGGTAGTTTGGTTATGATGGTGGGGGGGGACAAGTCAGCACTAGAGTCCTCCAGGTCGATATTAGATGTTATCACCAGCAAAATTAGCTGGATGGGGCCATCGGGCTATGGCCAAGCAACTAAGGCGGTTAATCAAATTATGGCTGCAGGTATTAATCAGGCGGTAACAGAAGCGCTCGCCTTCGCTGAGGCGATGCAATTACCCTTGGATGAGGTGATTGACGTTATTAGTAATGGCGCAGCAGGGAACTGGTTTTTACAGCATCGTGGAAATACGATGGTGCAAGGGGAATTCAACCCCGGTTTTAAAATCGATCTACACAAAAAAGATCTCGATCTATGTCGCGCAATGATTGAAACAGTCAGCGAAACAGATATGCGCTTGCCGATTGTTGAAATGACGCGCCTGCACTATGAGCGCTTACAACAAGCCGGACACGGTGAAGAAGATATTTCGGCATTATTTCGATTAAAGCGAGAACTGTTTATAGGTTAAAATCCGGGAATACCAATCGGACCTGGAAGGTCCGGAATTGCACAGCCAGAAAGGGATGTCATGAGATATAAAATAAACATTAAGGCGGTTATGTATTTCATGCTATTACCCTCTGACATAAATTGACGAGAGCTTAGTATTCGCCTTTATACAAAGAAAACTGTGAACTAAAGCATATTTGCAAACATTAAATTTTCCCCCTTTTCTTCAGACCAGTATATTGTTTTTGGGCAAGGTAGCCATAACTGAAAGATAAGACAAGGAACTGAATTAGAGAAAGAAAAACAATTATACCTGTAATTATAAGAGCGTTTAATTCTTGAATAAGTAACGATAAATCGTTGAGCCCTTGTTGACCATCGAATATCAAAACAGAAGCGATTAAAAGGACGATTGATACAAGCCATGAAATAGCAAGCGATGTCCAAACAAGCCTGGATTTCTCTTTTTTATCAGGTACGCGCTTATGATCCTGAATAAACTTGCCAGCTGAAAACATGGCAGCACCAATGAGCACGCCAATCGATGCGCCTGAATTATTTTCCAAATTAAGAAAGTGAAAGATAATGGTGAGGGCAATAAGACCAATTACATAGCCTATAGTGAAATTAATAATATATTTATTTGTATTTATAGTTTGTTGCATATTTCTCCCGTGAGAAATTTCTATTATGGTCTTAAAGCCCATTTGCCGCTGCCTAATAGCATAATGGCAAGACCGCCTAGTAAATAAAATCCCTGTAATTCAAGCGCCCAACCACCGTGTTTACCTAGCATAAGCAGCTGTGAAGAATGAGCCAGCATAATGGCAAACAGCATATTAATCACAATCAATAAGCCACCTATGCGAGTATAAATCCCCACGATAATCATTATAGGGGCAACAATTTCGCCTACGAAAACACCATAGGCTATAAATTCAGGTAGCCCAGCGCTAGAAAGAGAATTACCTATAAATTTTAGAGAACCAGGATTATTAAACTTGGCAACACCATGAAATAGCATGAGGACACCCACACTTAAACGTAATGTTAGTTTACCAAGTGCATCATTATGAAATAGTGTGGTCATCTTGATCCCCTTTGTTATTTTATATATTGAAGTTAACGGGTAGTTATTAGTATGCCTAAGTTTTTGAGCGATTTGTTATTAAATATCAGACCATACCGCATATTCATTACCATTTGGATCTGTAAAATGAAATCGACGACCGCCCGGAAAAGAGAATATTGGTTTAACAATAGAACCGCCGCAATTTTCAATATTATCCTTTGTTTTCTCAAGCGCATTAGAATAAAAAACTATCAATGCACTGCCGTTATTAGTTGAGACTACTTTGTCGGACAAGAAAAATCCACCATCAATACCTTCATTAGAAAAGGCTGTGTATTCAGGTCCATAGTCAACAAATGACCAACCAAAGGCGGCTGAAAAAAAATTCTTTGCCGCTTCGATATCTTTTGCTGGAAATTCGACATAATTTATTTTTTCATGTGCGGGCATATCGGTCCCTCGAAGTTTATTTATGGTTGAGTTGGTGGCTGTATAGCGAAGAAAATCCCAAAGAAAGATATGTAATGTTTCTATTGGGTGACATCTTTAATTCCTTCTTCACCTTTAAATATAGGTGATATTTTATATAGTTTTGCTGCATTGCCGAATGCTAGTTGCTGGACGATCTCATTTGGTAACTGTGCTAGCCAGTTACGTATAGTTCTGACTGCAGTACTGTACGCATGCCAACGTGTTGTGCTGTAGGTATCCACTCCAACCATGAATCGATCAGGATAAGTAATAAAAAGCTCATACCACTCATCATTAATTATCCCATTTGGTGCAATACGCTCATCTCGCATAGACACATCAATTGATAGGTTTGGGTAGCGGCGTAGGTAACTCGACACAAGATCAGGATAAGGAAAGGTACCGGCATGTGCCCAGATAACAGCTTGCTTCGGTGCTATTTCATACAATTTATCGATAACAGCCGGGTCGCCATGAATCAATAGTGGTAATTGCCACCTAGAAGCCAAAGTAATGATATTACTAAACACCTTACTATGGCGATCACGTGCAAAAATATGAAGCTCACCAATGCCAGCCCAGTAGCCATGCTTTAACTCTTTTTCCAAATAAGGGATTAACGTTTTATCATTTGTCCATGAAGATTTATCAGTACTGTTTCGATAAACACCGAGTATCGGCATAATACGCTCAGGTGCTAGGTGATATAACTTGCTTAAGTGTACAGATGGCGTACCGGAGATGGCTGCATAGGATATAGCGCTGTTATCTAAGAGGTGGATAATTTTCTGTGGATTAAAAGTTTTTGCATCTTCAGCTGAATAATGCAGGTGAGAATCAAACAATGGCTGTGCTGTGAGCGTTAATGAAAACATTAAAACCAATAATCCACAGAAATACCGAAATAACATATTTGGCATTATCCAGTTTTTCTGTAAATAAGAGCTGAAGAATTGTTTAACTTCTTATTGGATTTAATCATTATTAATTATCACGTCCTCTATGTTCAATATTTTTTCTAAGCAAAATTAATACTAGTTTCTTGATAGAAATTCATGGCAGAATAAAATCTGCTAGAGAAATAATAAAACTATTTACTAAAAATATCGTAAGTATGTTTTGCCATCCTCATTGTTAGAATAATCTATTAATTTGTTTATAGATTATTCTTTTTTTTGAAGTCGTATCGCTTTTCGGCTTCGAATAGAATGATTAATTATATGTAAATCCGGTCTATATTTTGTAGTTGTCTCTCACTTAAATAATAGATCTGCTTACAGGGTAGACAGACTTTATGCACTTATTATGCGAATTGAGTTCATATACCAATCCAGTAACTTAATGTCGCTATTATGATTATCATAATAAGGGTCAGTAGAAATTTTGGGGTGGGAGTAGACTCTTCATCCTCGTTTGCAATTTCCTCCCTGGTTAGTGCGGGTGTATTTCTGTCATACTCGCAAATTATTTCTTTCGCATTCTCATAGTCTTCATCATTTACATGCACTTTAGCTAAATCTGTTGGAGCCATCTCTCCAATTCCACCTTGCAGATAGTAGCCGCTAACATGTGCATTAATACCATTTGAAACAAGCATGCCTTTGACTATCTCGGCCTCAGTTATATCTCCTGCTCTGTAAACGATTTTCATACTATTTGATATCCATTAGCATAATGTTCGAGCGAAGCGGAGGTCGTGCTTGAACGACTTGCTTATATACCTATGTAGTGGTTCTTTGAAAAACGAGATATCACTCATCTATTCAAATACATAACACGATTGACTTTACTCTTTTAATGGCAGTGGTCAAGAAGGAAAGCTGGGTTAAAAAAAGGTTTTCCCGGATAGAAGCGCGATTAAACCAATAAAGACAGGTTGATGCAGCATGTAGATATGAAGACTATGTCGGCCACCAAAGGCGAGCATTTTAGTTAGTGGATTTGTTGCTTGCCATAGCAACCATGAAGGCGTGTTGTTATCTATGAATAACGTTTTGCCGATGAACATACCAAGGAGCACGACACCAAACCAAGGAATTAGGGGCACGTAGTCTTCAGTAGGTGGGAGGTGAGTCATAAGCCCAAGCCAATTAATGCTGGGATCGTTAAAGTATGCATTGCTGTAAAGTGCATCGAGTAGCAATAAGCCAATGCCCAGTAATAAATTAGACCAATAAAATTTTCTGAAAAGTAGGCCAAGCACACTGGCAACGGCTATAAAGTGCAAGATACCGAAATAAATATAGGTTTCGGGGAACATGAGGTAACTGCCTATCGAAACCAATATGGCATATGTAAATAATAAAATAAGACGGCGGCTAAAATGCTTTATGTTTAGCGGCTTGCGATTGGCCAAGACGATACTAATACCGACGAGTAACAAAAAAGAACTAACAATAAAGCGACGAAAGTTTGCCCAAAATGGGTCTTCTAGAAAGTTTATTTGTATGTAGCCGAAAAAATTAAGATCGTAGGTAAAATGAAACACAAACATCATTAAGATCGCGAGGCCGCGTAAGATGTCGATGGTGGCAATGCGTTGTGGGTTTAGCTTTTTAGTTTTAATAATAATGCTTCAATGTTATTTCTACGTAAGCGTGAGCGTATTTTATTCATTTCGCCAAAGTTATCATAGGGTCCAAGACGAACGCGATGCCATGTGGTCGCACCCTTGTTGGCGTTGTCGATAGTAACGGACTGTATTTTTGCCTGAACGCCAAGTAGCGCAAGGCTGGCCTTCATTTGGTCTGCCTGTGAGAGTGTTTTAAAAGAACCTGCTTGTAAAATAAATTGGCTGTCGTGCTTAAACGCCGGGTTTTTATCAGTATTGGTGTTATCGATGGCATTTTCAGGAATCGCAATTTCCATTTCAGGTAAGATGGTATAGAAATCGAATTGTGTTTTTGGTGCGGTTGGAGCGTCATTTGGCTTGGTCTTGCGAACGTCGCGTACATCACGAGCCGATTTCTTTTCTGCTTTTTCTACTGCAGGCAATGATAATGCAGGGTAGTTATCTTTTAGATGTACCAGAAAAGCAACAAATAAGCCGATAAATAAACCCGTGGCCATCCATACCCAACCGGGCAAAGGAGCGGGTTTCGACTTATTTTTCTTTGCCATTTTTCGGGCCATATTTACATGGTATCCGGTGCGCTAACGCCAAGCAATGCTAAACCATTCTTAATAACTTGTTGTACTGCGGTAATAAGGGCCAAACGTGCATCGCGGAGGTTGGCGTCATCAACAATAAATTGATGGGCGTTGTAATAGGTATGAAAGGCCATTGCCAAGTCACGTAGGTAATAGGCAACTTGATGTGGCTCATGATTACGCGCAGCAGATTCAATGAGCTCAGGGAATTTGGCTAAAAGCGTCAGCAGATCGCTTTCGTGTGATTCGCTGAGTAGTGCCAAATTAGCAAGACCATTGTCTTTTTTCCAATCAATATTTTGCTCGGTAAGCTGGCGTAATACACTACTGATTCGTGCATGCGCGTATTGGATGTAATAAACAGGGTTATCATTACTTTGTGATTTAGCCAAATCTAAATCAAAGTCCATATGTTGTTCGCATTTACGCATGACATAAAAGAAACGCGCTGCATCGTTACCGACTTCCTTGCGCAACTCATAGAGAGTGACAAATTGACCACTGCGAGTCGACATTTGCATTTTTTCACCACCGCTATAAAGCACGGCAAATTGCACGAGTAGAACATCGAGTTTTGATGGGTCAGAACCAATTGCGGCTAATGCTGCCTTTACGCGCGGTACATAACCGTGGTGGTCAGCGCCCCATACATCGATGACGCGATCAAAACCACGTTCAAGTTTTTCCATGTGATAGGCAATGTCAGCGGCAAAATAGGTTTTAATGCCATTGTCTCGGACGATAACGCGATCTTTTTCGTCGCCGTAATCGGTAGAACGAAACCACAAGGCACCTTTATCTTCGTAAACATGACCAGATGACTTGAGGCGTTCTATGCAGTCATCGATCTTACCGCTGTCATGGAGCTGGCGTTCTGAATACCAGTTATCGTAGTGGACACCAAAATTCTCGAGATCCTTGCGAATGCCATCGGTAATATCTTCCAGGCCGGCATCGAAGACAACCCGGTAATCTTCGTCACCAAGTAATTTACGTGCCCGTTCAATGATGCCATCGACATGCGCTTCTTTATCACCACCTTCTTCACCTTCATCAGGAGGGAGATCGGCAAACACGGTATTAATATCGTGATCAAAGCGTGTGCCATGGGCATTGCGTAGCGCGGCTGCAATGCATTGCACGTAGTCACCTTGGTAACCGTTCTTGGGGAATTTGTCACAAAACTCGGGGGCGGCTAATTCAAGGTAACGTAACCAGACACTCGCTGCGAGGATGTTCATCTGCCGCCCTGCATCGTTTACGTAGTACTCATTATGCACATCGTAACCGGCGGCTTTTAGCAAATTACCCAGTGATGCGCCATAGGCTGCGCCACGACCATGACCCACATGTAATGGTCCAGTTGGGTTAGCCGAGACAAATTCTATCTGGATCTTTTGGCCTGCGCCTAAGTTGCCACAGCCATATTTATCCGCTTGTTCGTGTACCTTGCTCACGACGGAGGACTGCGCGTCATCTGCGAGGGTAAAATTAATAAATCCTGGGCCAGCTATCTCAACCTTGGTGATGCTAGGGTCAGCCGGCAGCGCTTTTACGATGGCTTCGGCAAGATCGCGGGGTTTTTGACCCGCTTGCTTGGAGAGTACAAGGGCAATATTGGTGGCAAAGTCGCCATGACTCTTGTCACGGGTGCGGTCAATATTGATGCTGTCCGGGAGTTCGCAGTGCAATGATCCTGTACTGGCCATGCCAGCGAGGGCGGTGTGGATTAGCTTTTGCAATTCATCTTTCATGGGCGGCTATTATCCTTGACGCTGCGCGGCATGCAAGCCTGAAAGGCAGAAAGTACGTTATTGTGAAGGGAAATGTGACCGAAGTAATCCAGAATGATGGGTATTAATGGAAATACGCTTAAGAACGGCATCAGTAACTAAATGACGACGAATTCCAAGCGTGCCGAAGGTCGCTTGTTGAGTCGGCAGGTATGTTGCTGGTGGCGTTAATAGCCACATTATTATTTGTCACCATAGATACCTTGTCTCCTTCGATGATTTTACTTTGTAAAATCGAGGCGTCGTCACGGCATCTATAGTGACTCTGTGTGATAGAAGGGGGGGGCGGCTACATCGTATCGACCGGATCAACGTCAATCGACCAGCGGACCTTTCTGGTTTCGGGGAGTTTGTCCAGTTCAGGGAGCAGGACCTTTAATAAATGTTGCAGTGGTTTGCGTTCGTTGGCTTGAATCATTAATTGTGCACGATAGCGCCCAGCTCGGCGTTCCATTGGCGCAGGCAGTGGGCCGAATAATTCAATGCCCTTGATCTGGCAGGCCGTCGCGGTTGCATAGGCCTTGCTGAGAAAGGCCATTGGCAGTTCGCGTTGGCTTGCCTCGGCGCGTATCAGTGCCATCGAGGCGAAGGGGGGGAGGACAATTTCGCGGCGTTCCTGCATTGCCTGTTGAGCAAAGGCCGGGTAGCCCTGTTTTAAAAGGTTTTGCAGTAGCGGATGTTCAGGGTGGTAGGTTTGTACTAGCACCTGTCCTGGTTTTTCAGCGCGACCGGCTCGACCAGCCACCTGCACAATCAATTGTGCCATGGATTCACTGGCGCGAAAGTCAATCCCAAACAAGCCCTGATCAGCATCGAGGATGCCAACCAGAGTAACATTGGGAAAGTCATGACCCTTGGCAAGCATTTGGGTACCGACAAGAATGGCTTTCCTGCCATCATGGATTCTATCGAGCATAGCTTGCATCGCACCTTTGCGTCGTGTGGTATCACGATCGATACGCAGGACATCGACAGTCGGAAAATATGTCTGTAAGACATTTTCAATTCGCTCTGTTCCCTGGCCCAGTGCGCGCAGTTCGGTGCTATTGCACTCAGGGCAGTGGGCCGGCATTGATTGTTCGCTGCCACAATGGTGGCAACGTAATCGCTGACTCGCCGCATGCAGGGTGAGTTTGGCATCGCAACGCGGGCAGTCGGCTATCCAGCCGCAGTCATGGCAACAGAGGGTAGGCGCATAGCCACGACGATTTAAAAATAATAATACTTGCTCGTCACGTTCAAGATGTTCGGTAACTATTTCTAATAGCCTGTGTGACAGCCCGCTTTCTATTGGCTGGCCCCGCAGATCAATTGTGCGTACAGGAGGGGGAGCCGCACGGCTAATACGGTGATTTAGTATGAGTTGTTTGTAACGACCCTGGTCAACATTGGCGAGGCTCTCGAGTGAGGGAGTCGCCGAACCTAATATAATAGGGATTTGTAGCTTACGGGCACGTAATACAGCTAAATCCCGTGCATGATAACGAAAGCCCTTTTGTTGTTTGAATGAAGAATCATGTTCTTCGTCAATGATAATGACACCGGGATTAGAAAGTGGTGTGAACAAGGCAGAGCGCGTGCCAATAACAATACCTGCTTCCCCACTGCGGGCAGACAACCAGGCATCGAGACGTTCACCTTGTCCCAAGCCAGAATGCATTACTGCAATCGGGACTCTAAAACGGCGTTGAAAACGACTGACTGTTTGTGGGGTAAGACTAATTTCGGGCACTAGAACTAATGCCTGACGACCCAGCTTCAGTACATGTTCAATGACACCAAGGTAGACTTCTGTTTTGCCACTGCCTGTCACACCATCGAGCAAGAAACATTGATATTCGTCGTGCTGTGCACAGACTTCATCAATGGCAGCCGTTTGTTCATCATTGAGTTCAGGTGCCCGATCCGGGGTTTCCGTGTCGGCTAACAGGCCTCTGCGTTCGCTGCGCTCAACCCAACCTCGTTTTATTAATGCTGCTATTGGTGTACGCCAGTGACTGTGCTGTTGATTAAAATCTTCTTTACTAAGGGCTTCATCCGGATTGAGCTGTAATTGTTTTAATAAAGCCGCCTGCTTGGGGGCACGTTTTAAATCAATGGCATCAGCGGTTTTACCCGCAGCAGTGAGTTGCCAAACCGGTTCAGTGCGTGCACTGGCATCTTTACCCTGACGGAGTAGAACAGGTAGGGCATGCAGCAAGACATCACCGATGGGGTGATGATAGTAATCACTTGCCCACTTTAATAATGACATCATTTCATTACTGAGCAGCGGGGTATCATCAAGCACCTTCAGTGCGGGACGTAATTTTGCAACGGGTACATCACTGTGTTCGCTGATGCCGACCAAGATACCGGTTTCGGTGCGGCGACCAAAGGGGACCTGGATACGGCTACCAACTCGCCAATCAGCTTGATTAGAACCTTCAGGGGGAAGGTAATCAAAGTGTCGTCGTAGGGGTGAGCCAATGGCAATTTGAAGATAAAGAGCAGACTGCATGCGGGCACTTTAACACGATGTGAGGGATGTTTAACGATGGAGTTGAGCGTGAAATATGAGTAGTTTACTGAGTAATATAGCCTAAGTGCTTGAGCTAGCTAGAGGAATGAAAGTTGTCCACAAATTCTGTGGATAACTCTGTGGATTGAATTAGTGATCGGGTCGTTTTTAGGTCAAAAATAGTGATCTTTATTAGATTGGTCAGATTTTCGACATTTCAATAATCTTTAATGATTTCAACATGTTTCACTATACCTATAGTGTTTGTTAACATTTTGTGACAATTTGCTGAAGCTAATTCATTGATTGTAAACACGCTGTGTATAAATGAAGTACGTATCTAGTGTATGAATGTTTCACGGACGACTAGCGACATAGGTATTGAAGCGTTTTTCAAGCAGGGGTGATTCTTCGCCGGGGTCTTCAAATTGTTCTAAGGCAGGTTCGATTCTGTCGAGCCTGTCACTGGCTGGGGGATGTGTTTTGTAGAGCAGTGCCAAGCTGGAATGTTCGGGATCGATGCTGTCGAGGGTCTGAAGGACTGATACCAGAGCAAAGGGGTCATAACCTGCGCGTGAGGCGATAACCACGCCCATACGGTCTGCTTCAAATTCATCGTCTTTGTCGAGCCCGCGCAAATACACGTCTTTGACCTGTCCTACCATAGCCGTCGTTAAACGATTGCTTTTACCGGCGCTGGTTTGCCCCGCAAGTTTAAGAACGCCAGAAAGGCCACTCGTATTGAGGTTCGACATGGCATTAATGTGGTGTTTCTGAATAACATGCGCAACCTCATGAGCAAGTACGGCGGCGAGTTCAGCTTCACCAGTCAGTGTTTTCAGCAGTCCATCAGTGATAAAAATATTACCACCGGGTGTCGCAAAGGCATTGACTTGAGTAGAACTCAGCACTGCAAATCGCCAAGGTAAGTGGGCACGGTTGGTTTGGTTGGCAACCCAGCGGCCTACTCTATTAACGTAGCGTTGCAAGGCAGGATCATTGACAGGCTTGGATGCACCTAAAAGGACGGCGGCGGCATCACGGCCAATTTCAATTTCATCGTCTTCATCAATACCCGTGACTGTTCTGGATATATCTTTGACGCCATCAATGATTTCACCAATATCAATATTGGTGCCTTCTTCTTCATCGGTTCCACCACCGAGAATGCCACCAAATCCACCAATATCGAAGGCATGTGCATTAACACTAAAAAAGCTTATAGCCATGATGAAAAAAAACCCAGCAGGGCGAAGAGGATATGTCATTATTCCTCCTCCTCTGTTATTGCTTTTTGGGCGGTAGGACCATCACCCTCAAGGTAATCTATTTTTCGGGTTTCAAGCCCCGCGGCATTGTCAGTATTTTCATCAGCAGCAAAACTATCGAGTGCATTGAGCGCATCAACATCGGGCTCTGCATTTCGTAACTCTTCTTCACTGAGTCCTTTTACGGCAGTGGCTGTAGTCACTTGATCGGATTTATTACGGCCAGTGGCTAGGTCACTGAGTATTTCACCAACGTTATTATCAGCATCTTCAAGGGCTTTGTTTTTTCGAGCTAAACGGACATGGGTAAGCCGGACCCAGCCTTGTTGGTTTTCAGTTTTAATTTCATACCACCCTCCTTTGCGCTTGAGAATAGTAATTGCTTGCTGCGGTGAAAGAGCTGCAATTGTGTCAGCGTCTTTAAATGGTTTTGAAAAAAGGTGGGTCTCACGCGAGATAGTTCCTGCCTTATCCGCTGCAAATAGCTGAGGGGCAAGACAGGCAAAAATAAGTGTAATAGTGAAAGCTATTTTTTTCACGATCACCTCCTGTGATATGAATTAAACCCTGCGCCGCGGTTCAAAAATTTTAACCGATTCGTCGCGTCCTTTAACGGAAACTGCACCGTGGTCCGTGAACTCAATACTATCACTACAAAGCATTTTTGTCGCATCGGATACAAGAATTCTTGCACGGCCCTTGGTTTGACCCTCAAGACGGCTGGCGGTATTAACCGTATCGCCGATACAGGTGTAATCCAGCTTGGTTTCGGAGCCAATCATTCCAACAACCGCTTCACCACTATGAATACCAATACCAATATCAAAGCTTTCACCCAGTTCTCCACCCAGTGATTTTTTGAATAAAGTAAGAGCTTCGACCATATCCAGAGCGGCATTTACAGCATGCTGAGCATGTTTGGGGTCGGAAATAGGCGCGCCCCAGAAGGCCATAATTGCATCGCCAATAAATTTGTCCATAGTGCCGCCATGTTGAAAAATAACATCAGTTTGGCGAGAAAAATATTTGTTTAATAAGCTAACAATCTCTTCGGGTTCACGGTGTTGTGAAAGAGTAGTGAAACCACGAATATCAGAGAATAAAACAGTTACCTGAATGCGTTGAGCATTAAAATATTTCTTTAAGCCGGCATCACCTGCACTCACTAAGTCGTTGACAACACGAGGGTCAACAAAGCGACTAAACATTTCCATAGAACGCTCGCGGGTACGTTTTTCATCAAGGTATTCATAGAGAGCGGCCAATGTATAAAAGAGCCAGCCAAAAACGAGTGGCCGAAAAACGGGAATAATAATTAAAGCACTAATGGCATAGTAACTAATGAGAAGCAGGGTAGCTGAAAAAATTAAATAGCCAATAAAGATTTTAAATGAATTGTTGATATAGGTAATGGCATAAAATAAGCAAATAATAATAGCTAGGCTAAGCACAATTGGAAAAATTTTTGCCGGTTCGCGCATGTGCCGGCTATTCTTTAAATTAGAAATCGCTGTTGCAAGAATTTCTACACCGGGATAGAGACTGGCAAGAGGTGTGCTGCGTACATCACTAAGTGAGGGTGCTGTTGCGCCAATGATGACAATTTTATCGCGAAATTCGTCACTGGGACGAGTGGGTGTTTGACGATTAAAAAAATCATCATAAAGATCATAGAAAGAAACGCGTTGGTAGGACAATTGTTGGCCGCGCCAATGTAATCGGATACTTTCTTTATCAGGCAGTGGATAAGCAAGATCACGAGCTAACCTTGCTGGCAATGAGGGAATTCGCCAGCCATAGGCTTCGGTATAAAGTAAGTAGCGCCTACCTATGCCGTCAGACTCTTCAATGTATTTAACATCACCGAGTCGACCGGTATCAATGGCAGCTGCAATACCTGGTAACTGTAGGGCAATGCGTGCAGTGGGAATAGCTGCTTCAGTTGCCGTAAAGCCAAGTGCTGAACCGAATTGGCCAAGGACGAGTTCACTTAGCGAGTCATTTTCAGCGGGTAGTCTTAAAATAGGGAAGTAGACATTATTGGTTTTTCGTATTACTTCGGCAAAAGCTTCATCACTATCAGTCTTCGTTTCGTCATTCCGATCTGATTCATTATCTTGATCGGAAAATAAAATATCATAGATAACCGCTTTGGGTTTTTGTTTAAGAATACCTTCAAGAATCTGGCCTTGTAGTTCGCGCGGCCATGGATAGCGACCATAACCCTCTTTACGTGCGATACCAAATAGACTGTATTCATCGATATCGACAATAACAATGTCTTGATCTGGTTGAAGATTAGCAGCTTGGGTTTTTACAAACCGGTCGCTAAGGCTGGATTCGATCGCAAACATAAGATCAAGCAGGAAAAATTCCGCCATAGCAACAATACTGACTGCCACTGCCATTGCAGATATACGCTTAGATAAGGCTTTCTTGCTGTTACTGAACATGACGCTCCTGTCGGACCCTCATTATTAATGCTTTAGTTGAGGGCGTCGATAACTAGCTTTATAGAAGTACACTATATAACACAGTTAGTAGGTCCGTTTGAATGGCAAGAGAACAAGAAATAGCGAAACAACAAGATCTCACAGATACGTTACAACAAATAGAACAGCGTATGTCTAAATTAGGTGATTTACCCATATTCAGCGCATCACTGAATAAGATTCGTCGTGTTAGTAAAGATGAGGATAGTGATGCAATGTCATTAGCAGTGGAAGTAATGAAAGATGCTAATTTAGTAACAAAATTACTGCAGCTTGCGAATTCACCTTATTATAACCGTGGCCTTGGAAAAATCGCCTCTATTTCAAGGTCAGTCGTGCTCCTTGGTTTTGAGACAATCAGTAGTCTTTGCCTTACCTTGAAATTGATCGACAGTTTTAATTCTGAACACCCTAGTGTTGATATGAATTTAATGTTGGTAAATGCTTTTTTAACGGCAAATATGGCGCGCGAGGTTGCAGAAAAGGCTGGAGTTAAAGATGTAGAGCAAAGTTATATATGTGGTTTGTTACATGGCTTAGGTGAAATTATTGTTGCTTATTCATTGCCTGAAAAATATAAAGGGATGTTACAGCAATGTAAGAAAACGGACTTGGCTTGGGAGAAAATTCAACAGGAGAATTTGGGCGGATCATTTTATTCCATTGGCCAAAAGCTTGCAGAGCAATGGGGTTTTGGCGGCAGCGTAGTAAAAACGATGGCACCTTATAAAAAAACATCTGATAAAGCATTGCGGGATATGCAAGTAATGAATCATGCATTATCGTCACTGTCACACCAGAGTCTTGATGTGATTTACGCAAGAAATAATAGATCTTCCAAGGGATTAGGTGAAATATATCAAAGTATGGCGACAGCAGTAGGCATTGATCGAAGTGAGATAGAAGACTGTATGCAGCAAACTTTTAGGGCAAGTTGCGAGGTCGCGAGCGACTATGGTTTGGATGTTAAGTTACTTATGCCACCAGTTCAGGATAGTAGTGATGCACTGTTAAATAAAACGGCTAGGCAATTGGCATTTTTTGCAGGCACACGAGCAAAGAATGACGTTGATAAAAATGACCCGGAAAATCAAAATCAGGACATCAATGAGAATGAAAGAACAGCCCCAGCGATAGTTGGTAAAGATAGTAAGTCACAGCAAAAACCAAAAACTTCGAACGCCCAAAAGGCCAATCGTGGTTCTATAGAAAAACAACCCATTAGTGCTAAAAAGAAGTCAGTGAAAGGCGGTAAAAACACAAAGGGTGACATGCAAGTTCAGCTATCTATTTTACAGGAAATAACAGGGTTAATTACTTCATCAGCCGGTATACATCATGTATTTGGGAAAGTGATAGATGGCCTGCATCGCGGCATCGGTTTTGAGCGAGTTGCATTGTGTTTACTCAGTGCGGATCATTCTCAGTTGCAAATGCGTCTAGGTGCGGGTGATTCATCGGAATGTTTAAAGGAGTATTTTGATTTACCACTGCGAGATAGACGTAATATGTTTGTAAAAGTATTACGCGATGGCAATGAGCTGTATGTAAATGAGGTAAATGATGCAGCGTGGAAAGGGACAGTACCTGCAGAGTTTCTTGATAAAGTCGGTGTTTCATCATTTATGATAAGTGCGCTGAGGGTAGGAGATAAGCCTGTTGGGCTTTTTTATGTTGATAATGGGATCACTTCAGAGGCAATAGATACGAGAATGCAGCAAGGATTTGTACAATTTATTAGTCAGGCGAAACTGGCTTTACAATATGCAGAAATGCAGAGAGGGAAATAATTATTGCTTAAGATGGTTCTCAATAGTTGAAATCGCGTCATCTATTCCTAGTGACAATTTTCTATTACATAGTTTAAGTAATGGCAGGATCCCTTTTAGTAACGTGGCAAGATAGGGCTGTAGGCGCTCAGCTTCATCGTTAGCAGCCATACGTGTTGCAGTATTCATATCGGGTAAAGTTTCTAAAGGAGGCGGGCTTATAATGGGCTCTTTAATGTCGTTTGCATTGAGCACAACACTATTATTGCCTTGTTGAGAGGCTAGTTGTAAATGTTGTTCAGCAAGTGTGATTATATCGTTGACACTTACTTCATTATTGATGTCGATAGCAGCGATGCCAATACTGGTTGTGATCGGTAGTAATTTTTTGTTGCTAAGTTCAATTTTCAGTTCAGATATTTGTTGGCTAATTCGTTCAGCGAGACGTTTGGCACCAATGCGGTTTGCAGCAGGCAAAATAAAAGCAAGTTTAGAGAGGCCGATGCGAGCAAGGGTATCTTCATTACGGACATTTTCGCGGCCTATGTCAGCGACGTTTTTAAGTACCTCATCGGCTACACCTTTTCCATATTTTATAAACAATGCTTGGAAACTATCTATTTCAAGAAACAGTAAGGTTAGCTCGCGGCGGTGGCGTTTGGCATAGGATAGATCTTTTGGAATATGATTTTCGAAGTAGTTTTTATTATTGAGTCCAGTAAGCTTATCAATAGTCGCGAGTAATTCTAGGTCAGACTCTGTTTGATTTAATTTCTTATGTGTCTCTTCAAGACGCACGTGAGTTTTGGCACGAGTGCGTAATTGCACTGATTCAAATGGCTTGCTGATGAAATCAGAGGCACCGTTGTTGAGCGCTTTATGTTTGATAGCGTCATCATCGTCGGCCCCGGTAATAATAATGACAGGTAATTGGTTTATGATAGGGTCTTCACTATTGCGGATTAACTCGAGTAAGCCAAAGCCATCCAAATTGGGCATGGAAAGATCTGTAAACACCACTTGCACATCATGATCAGATTGCAAGATATTCCAGGCGATGTTGCCATCTTCTGCTTCAGTGATGCGATACTCTTTACCCAAAATTTTACCAATAGCACGGCGCATTAAGCGCGAGTCATCTACAATCAGTAAATGCGGCAAGGCAGTAGTATTTGAATCACTGTCAGTATCAGTGGGCATGAAACGTCATCCGGACGATTTATTGTTTATTATCAATAAATAATAGAACTTATGTGCCACTCTTCAAGTATATCTTATCGTGTTTTCAGACACGGTGCGTCAGTTTGTTGACAATATAGGTCAATATTATGTCAGATATTGATTGTTATTCTCTATCTAAGTGTCTGATCCATGGTAAATCCACTCTGGCACGTTGATTGCATTTTGTATTACCAAGAGCATGATGAACGTAGTGTCTGCACTAATTTTTAGTTTCTCCTCCTTATATATGTAGTTAGGGGTACCTTATCGGTACCCCTTTTTTTTGCTCATGACTTGATCAGGTTATCGCAAAGGGAGTAGCTTATCTTTAAGCACATGTGTGGGAGATGATTGTGACGGGCCTGACGCAACAGGTATTAAGAACCGATGGGGCTGGTATGCCATTGGAATGGATTAATTATCGAGATGCGGTGCGTCTTTATTATCTTGGTCTCGTCGCCTATAGCTGTGGTAGCCCTCTATATCACATTCATGGTGGCATCAATGCACGAAGTGGGCAGCGTAGTACTATTGAAGTCAGCTCAATTGTTGCGACGTACGGTAGCCATGCTCGTTCAAAAGCACGAAATCGTTACACGCCTCCATTGAATAATAATGCATTGTTCAAACGTGATGCCCACCTGTGTTTATATTGTGGTTCACATTTTCAAGCACGGCACCTGTCTCGAGATCATGTCACTCCATTAAGCCAAAACGGTATCGATTGCTGGAGTAATGTCGTTTCGGCATGTAAGCGTTGTAATAGTCATAAAGCTGGCAGAACTCCAGAACAAGCAAAGATGGAATTACTCGCTGTACCCTTTATTCCTACACATGCTGAATATGTTTATTTACAAAGCAAAAGAGTGTTGGCTGACCAAATGGAGTTTTTGTTGGCGCATTTTCCCCGAAGTAGTCCGATACATGAGCGTATTAACTTACAACGAGACTAATACATAAGATGTTTGATGAGAAAATCATATGTGCGGCTATTAGTGCAGCTACAGACTCGGAATTTTTGTTAGCAAGCAGTAAGCCGATAATGGGGGGAGATATTAACCAAGCTCATCGCCTTGAAGGGCGGTGTGGTAGGCAGTTTTTTCTTAAGCTTAACCGTGCTGAGAAGTTGGACATGTTTATAGCGGAGACGGAAGGCCTGCTTGAGTTGGTTCAGACAAAGGCAATCCGTGTACCGATACCTGTTTGTCATGGACAGGCGGGTCAGCACGCTTATCTTGTTCTTGAATATATTGAGTTCGCTTCTGGAGATACCTCTGCTGCTAGGCAATTGGGTCAACAATTAGCACAGTTACATCAGTTTAACTCGGCTGGTCGAGGTTATGGTTGGCATCGAGATAATACGATTGGTGCGACACCACAGTTAAATGATTGGTCGAATCAATGGACGGCATTTCTATCTGAGCAGCGTTTGGGTTACCAACTACGCTTAGCGTCCAATAATGGCGCGAATAAGGCATTGCTTGATAAGGGTCAGCGTTTATTGTCTGGGCTGGATTGTTACTTTGAAGCTTATGTGCCCGAAGCATCATTGTTGCATGGTGACTTATGGTCGGGGAATGCGGGTTTTGATGTTACAGGTAGACCGGTAATTTATGATCCAGCGGTTTATTATGGTGATAGAGAAAGCGATATAGCCATGACGGAGTTATTTGGCGGCTTCTCTACTGATTTTTATACGGCCTATGAGCAGGTTTGGCCACTCGATTCCGGTTATTCAAAACGACGCGATTTATACAAGTTTTACCACATACTGAACCATTTCAACTTGTTTGGGGGAGGATATGCCTCTCAAGCCGACCATATTTTAGATAAATTACTGATTTATCTACCCTGAATTATAGATTTGCCTTGAGAGAGAGCTGAATCTTGTCTATACCTAGTCTATAGGAAACATAACGTGAATAAGCGTTCAATATAGAAACCGTGTCCGCCTACGGGGATAGTCGGGCTGCAGAATTCGTTTGAGGTTGTATATGAAGAAAGTGCTATGTGTATTATCGATATTGTTTTTTTCATCATGGGCGATGGCTGATACAAGCGATTATATTTGGAATCAACAGTTTGAAAAAAAGAACATAAGAGCGGTTGCGGGCGATCTTAAGGCTCAGTACGACGTTGGTAATATGTATTTGAAGGGACAGGGTGTAACCCGTGACGCAAAAGAGGCGTTTCAGTGGTTTAAGAAAGCCGCAGATAAGAATTACTCGCGTGCCCAGTACAAATTGGGTTATTTATATCATCGGGGTGAAGGTACTGCGAAGAATAATGATCAAGCCTTTAAATGGGTGAGTAAATCGGCAGGACAAGGTTACAAGCCGGCTATGTATTATCTGGGTAAATTGTATGCAGCAGGTGATGGGGTAAAGGAAAACACCCAACGAGCTCTTAAGTGGCATAACAAGGCTTATAGCGCTGGCTACAATCCAGCTAAACGAGAAATTGATCGCCTTGAGTCTAAATTGGCACTAGAAGAGAAAAAGCGTGAAGAAAGATTTGATCCTAGACCGGTGAAGGTCGCCAAGGTCGTCGCACCAAAACCACGACCTAAGGCAGTGCCGAAACGTGTCGTGAAAGTAGCCAAAAAGAACAACTCTAAAAAACAGTGGAATAGGCAAACGCTTCAAACGTTAATCGCTAATAACGAGTGGCAGCTAAAAGGTAAGCCAGCAGTGTTGCTACCTTCATCGATTATGAAATGTGAGTCAAAAACAGGAAGCTTGGTTTGCGAGAGTAAAGAGCTGGAATACGATGAGGCCTACGGTGTTATCTCTTATAAAATGCGTGCCACGTACAGTGACTTTAGTAATAAGGGTGAATTCACAGGTGAATATAATAAATATATCACTTTGATATTTCCGAATGATCCAGACGATCCTGATCTTGTCATACCGTTAGAATATGGCACCCAGAAAAAAGAGTTAATACGCTGTAGGGCGATAAACAGGGATGTAACCTGTTATCGGGGGGAAACGCGAGAGAAAGTGACTTATAAACAGAGCTAGTTATATATTTTATGCATGGGTCTTGCGAGGTTTATTCGCGAGAGGAAGGAGCCATATTATGGGCAAAAATTTATTTATATTATTTATGGTGTTACCGGTATTCGCCTTTGCGGATACAAGTGATTATGTTTGGAACGAGCAATTTTCTAAGAAAACCGCTGAAGCAGAAGCAGGTAAACCACGTGCGCAATATGATGTTGGGAATATGTATCTTAAGGGGCAGGGCACGGGGATAAATGAAAAAAAAGCCTTTGAATGGATTAAGAAATCGGCGAACAGTGGTTATTTAAAAGCTCAATTTAAAACAGGCTTTATGTATTTAGAGGGGCTTGGTACAAAGAAAAATTATGTTAAAGCTGAGATTTGGTTAAGAAGGGCAGCCAATAAAAGTTATGCGCCAGCTCAATACTATTTGGCAGGTATGTATCGTGATGGATTGCATCTTGCTAAAAATTACGACAAATCGCTGTTCTGGCTAAAAAAAGCACGGGCGAATGGATTTTGGAAAGCGGCTAATGAATATGACAAAGTGATAGCGCTTACTCAGCGAGGCGGGAGCGCGCCTTCCGTTGCACGTGTCACACCGAAACCAAAGCCCGTTGTTGTAGCAAAGAGGGCTGAGCAAAAGCCACGTGCGGTTGCCAGAAAACGGGTGATAGCAAAAGCGCAAGATGACAACTTACGTGCGTTATTGCTAAAGGGACTATGGCTAGAGCGTGGTAAACCAGCCAAGTATCTGCCATCAGCCATTACGCAATGTAAAAACAAAGATAATGGCCTGTATTGTGTTTCAAATAAAGATTTGAAGGGTAAACAAGGGAATACAGAATTTACGTATCGAACTATTATTAACATACAACATATTACTGAAGCGGGTGAGTTTAGCGCCACTTATCGAAATAATGTTCTGACCGTTAAACAGGGCAAGCCAGTAGTTATTCCAGGTGAAGACGGTGAAGAGGATACAACGCGACCAAGTCCAATTATCAATACCGGTCTGCAAAAGACAAAACATATTCTTGAATGTCAGCTGGATAATGCAAAACAAATTAGCTGTATTAAAGATCTCGGTCGAGGTATCAAACTTACACGAAGATAATTTTATCTTATTGATTTAATTAAACTTTATAGCTAATCCTATTGTGTGAATAAGTCACATTATTAATGTGGCATGTATCATCGCACCAAAAAGTCATTCCGTCAGAATAGCCTCATATATTCACATGGGGGAAAGACTGTGAGCAAGATATTACTGGTCGAAAAATATAGTTTAGTACGGGCGGGAATTAAGCGTTTATTACTGGACCATGACATGGTTGCATCCGTTTCTGAGGCAGCATCAGGTGCCCAAGCACTTGTCGAGGCAAAGGATAAGCAGCCCGACATTGTTGTAATGAATTTAGGCAGTGATCATTTATCGGTTTTTGATGTACTGAAGAGAATGTTGGCTAATAATAAGCAACTAAAGGTTATCGTGTTAACCAATCAAACGAATGAACCTTTTCCTTCACGAATTTTGAAGGCAGGTGCCATGGCTTGTCTTGGTAAACGAAGTTCCATTAATGATCTGTTTTCGGCGGTGAAAGCTGCTCGGGTTGGCAAGCGATACGTTAGTACTGATATGGCTAGGCGCATGGCTGAGAAAAGCATCACTAAGAAAGATGTTTCCCCGTTTATCAGTTTATCTAATCGGGAATTGCAGATTATGCTTATGTTTGTGAAGGGACAAAAAGTACAAGCAATTGCAGATACACTATGCCTCAGCCCTAAAACGGTGAGTACTTACCGATACCGAATTTTCAATAAGCTTGATGTGCGTGGTGATGTTGAAATGACACACATGGCAATACGTCACGGAGTGCTTGAAGAGGCAAATATGCAAATGACTGAATACCGAAAAGCCAGTTAAGGCTTTTCAGGTTCAGTCATGAAATGATTTACTGTACTCGTGGACTTCATCAACGAGCACTTTAACATTGTCAGGGTTAACGTGTTGATGAATGCCATGGCCTAAATTAAAGACATGGCCACTGCCTTTACCATAACTATCAATAATCATACGTACTTCTTGTTTAATCCGCTCAGGTGAGGCATAGAGAATGGAGGGGTCCATATTGCCTTGTAGCGCAATCTTGTCGCCAACACATTTACGGGCTTCACCAATATCCGTAGTCCAATCAAGACCAGCTGCATCAGGGCCCGCAGCGGCAATATCTTCAAGCCAGCAGCCACCACCTTTGGTAAACATTACGATAGGGACCTTACGGCCATCATGTTCGCGAATAAGGCCATCAACAATACGTTGCATGTAAGAAAGAGAAAACTCCTTATAGTCACGAGGTGTCAACACTCCACCCCAGGTATCGAACAACATGACTGCTTGGGCACCAGCCATAATCTGGGCATTAAGATAACTGGTAACACTATCAGCTAGTTTTTCTAATAATTTATGCAAGAGGGCAGGTTGCTCAAACATCATGCCTTTACTCTTGGCAAAATCTTTAGTGCCGCTACCTTCAATCATATAAGTAGCGAGTGTCCATGGACTTCCAGAGAAGCCAATCAGTGGTACACGACCATTGAGTTCACGGCGAATAGTGCGAACTGCATTCATGACATACTGTAGTTCGCCTTCTGGATCAGGCACAGCAATCTTATCGACATCGGCAGCAGTACGAATTGGATTTTTGAAACGAGGACCTTCACCGGTTGAGAAATATAAACCAAGACCCATTGCATCTGGAATGGTGAGAATGTCTGAAAAAAGAATTGCTGCATCTAAGTCAAAACGTTCGAGTGGCTGTAGCGTTACTTCACAGGCAAGTTCAGCATTTTTGCAGAGACTCATAAAGTCACCCGCCTTTGCACGTGTTTCGCGGTACTCCGGTAAGTAACGGCCGGCTTGGCGCATAATCCAAATAGGTGTGCGATCTACAGGTTCGCGTAGTAATGCGCGCAGAAAACGATCATTCTTTAGTTCAGTCATGTTTTTTTTACAGGGCTATCATTATTATACTGCCCTGTATTCCCCAATTTTTTAATTAAACGTCTAGGTAATCAAGAATGCCTTCAGCAGCTTGACGTCCCTCATAGATAGCAGTGACTACAAGGTCTGAGCCTCGTACCATGTCGCCACCGGCAAATATTTTTTCATTCGTAGTCTGGAAGCCAAATTTATTGTCAGCTGCTTTTACGCGGCCACGCTCATCTAAATCAACACCAAGGTCGGATAACCACGTTGGCGGACTAGGGCGAAAACCAAACGCAATTAAAATATGATCTGCGGGTATAATTTCTTCGCTACCTGAAATGGGCTCAGGCTTGCGGCGTCCACGTTCATCAGGCTCGCCCAATTTAGTCGTAACGACCTTAATGCCTTCAACCTTATCTGTACCAACAATTTCAATAGGTTGACGATTCCAGAGGAATTCAACGCCTTCTTCTTTGGCATTCGCCACTTCTCGTTTGGAGCCAGGCATATTTGCTTCATCACGGCGATAGGCACAGCTAACGCTTTCTGCGCCTTGACGTATTGAGGTGCGGTTACAATCCATCGCAGTATCACCACCACCAAGCACAACGACCTTCTTGCCTTTCATATCAATTCGGCTATCAGTTTCACCGAGCAATTGTTTAGTATTGGAGATAAGGAATGGTAAGGCATCATAGACCCCATCAAGTTCTTCGCCAGGGAAGCCACCTTTCATATATGTGTAGGTACCTGTGCCGAGAAATACCGCGTCGTATTCTGCAACGAGTGAGTCAATACTGACATCGGTACCAACATCAATATTAAGTTTGAATTCAATACCCATGCCTTCCATGACACTGCGACGACGCGCAACAACCTCTTTTTCTAATTTGAAAGCTGGAATGCCGTAAGTCAGTAAACCACCAATCTCAGCATAACGATCATAGACAACGGCTTTAACGCCATTGCGGGCCAAAATGTCAGCACAGCCAAGGCCAGCTGGGCCGGCTCCAATTACTGCAACGCGTTTGCCAGTATCTTTCACTTTAGACAGATCTGGACGCCAACCTTGTTCAAGAGCGGTATCGGTAATGTATTTTTCAACGTCACCAATGGTTACGGCCCCAAATCCACCATCATTAAGTGTACAAGCACCTTCACAAAGGCGATCTTGTGGACAAACACGTCCACAAATTTCTGGCAGGGTGTTGGTTTGGTGAGAGAGTTCTGCTGCTTTAAATAAATTGCCTTCAGATACAAGTTTTAACCAGTTTGGAATGTAGTTGTGAACGGGACATTTCCATTCACAGTAAGGGTTACCACAATGCAGACAGCGGTCAGCCTGTTCGCTAGCTCGAGTACTATCAAACTCACCATATATTTCGCCAAATTCTTTGACGCGCACTTTTGCATCTTTTTTCTGTGGGTTGTGACGGTCAACCTCAAGGAACTGAAAATTATTACCCATCTTCTTGCTACTCTCTTTTACGTTTGCGCCTAATTTCTAGGCTGCACGCTGATGCAGATCTGCCATTAGTGTTTCAAGTTTGGCGGCTTTAGGTTTAACCAGCCAGAATTTTCTAGCGCAGTCGGCAAAATTATCTAAAATAAATTGTCCACGTTCACTACCGGTTTCTTTTACGAAATCTGTAATGAGATCACGCAAATGATTGCGGTGTGCTTCCATATTTTCTGGTTGAATCCGGTGAATGTCGACATCGGCATTGATGCAGTCGGCGAAGCTATTATCTTCGTCATAAACATAGGCAAAGCCGCCAGTCATGGCTGCACCAAAATTATGTCCGGTTTTGCCAAGGACAGTAACCAGGCCACCTGTCATGTATTCACAACCGTGATCACCGACACCTTCAACGACGGCTTGACAACCTGAAAGACGAACGCCGAAACGTTCGCCAGCCAAACCAGACGCGTAAAGCGTGCCACCGGTTGCACCGTATAGGCAGGTGTTACCAATTATGGTGGTTTCGTGTGATTTGAATTGACTCTCTTGCGGTGGTCGAATTACTAATTTGCCGCCAGCCATACCTTTACCAACATAGTCGTTAGCATCACCATTCAATGTCATATTGAGACCACCAGCATTCCACACGCCGAAGCTTTGACCTGCTGTGCCTTCGAGGCTTATGTGAATTGGATTGCCTTCCATGCCATTATTACCATGTCGAACGGCAATTTCACCGGACAGGCGTGCACCGATGGAACGATCTGTATTGCGTACCGTGTAGCTGAAATCACCACCCTGACTGTTTCCAATGGCATCCAGTGCATCGGAAACCATTTGTTCAGCTAACTCACCTTTATCAAACGGTTCGTTGAAGGGCTGTTCACAATATTGAGCTTTATTTGCCGCAACACCAGCATCTGATAGTAGCGCTGATAAATCTAATGACTGCTGCTTGGCGGTATTGCCGTCAAGTTCTTTGAGTAATTCAGTGCGGCCAATAACATCGCTGAGTGATTTTGCACCTAGTGTGGCTAAATGTTCACGTACCTCTTCAGCGATAAAGCGGAAGTAGTTCATGACTGCTTCAACTTCACCGTTGTAATACTTAGAACGTAAAATATTATTTTGTGTGGCAACACCTGTTGCACAGTTATTCAGGTGGCAAATACGCAAGTATTTACAACCCATGGCAATCATTGGGCCTGTGCCAAAACCAAAGCTTTCAGCTCCAAGAATAGCCGCTTTAATAACATCAAGACCGGTCTTCAAGCCGCCATCAGTTTGAAGGCGGACTTTGCCACGCAGATCATTGGCTCGTAAAATCTGGTGTGTTTCAGATAAACCAAGTTCCCAGGGACTACCCGCATATTTAACGGATGTTTGTGGTGATGCACCCGTACCACCGTCATAACCGGAAACGGTAATTAAATCTGCGTAGGCTTTTGCTACACCAGCAGCAATTGTACCAACACCGGCTTCAGCAACTAATTTTACCGAAACAAGGCCATCCGGATTAACTTGTTTTAAGTCATAAATAAGTTGGGCCAGATCTTCGATAGAATAAATATCGTGATGCGGAGGTGGTGAGGTTAAGCCGACACCAACATTACAGTAGCGTTGCTTGGCAATAATGTCGTTGACTTTGTGGCCGGGTAATTGACCACCCTCACCAGGCTTGGCACCTTGGGCAACTTTAATTTGCATGACTTCTGCGCTACGTAAATAAGCAGGAGTTACACCAAAACGACCCGAAGCAACTTGTTTGATTTTAGAGCGTTTAATGGTGCCGTAACGTTCAGGGTCTTCGCCACCTTCACCCGAGTTAGAACGTGCGCCAAGGCGATTCATTGCTTCGGCGAGTGTTTCATGTGCTTCAGGTGAGAGTGCGCCTAGAGACATAGCAGCAGAGTCAAAGCGTGAAACAATATCTTCAATGGGTTCAACATCATCGATATTAATCGCTGTTGTGTCATCACTGAGTTTTAATAAGTCACGTAGACTAATTGGTGCGCGATTATCAATTAATGCAGAATGTATTTTCCATTTCGAAAAATCGCCACTCTTAACCGCATCTTGTAAGGTATTAACAACGTCGGGATTATAAGCATGGTCTTCATTGCCATGTACATAACGTAGTAGTCCACCTTGACCAATTTTCTTGCGAGGGTTCCAGGCAAGTTGGCAAAGTTGTTTTTGATCGTTTTCAAATTCATTAAATTGAATACCGGAAATGCGGTTAGTTGTATCTTTGAAACACAGATCAACGACATCTTGATGTAGGCCGACTGATTCAAATAGTTGAGAACCACGGTAGCTGGCAATAGTTGAAATGCCCATCTTCGATGTGATCTTGTAGAGACCTTTATCGATACCTCGGCGGAAGTTACGCTCAAGATCGGCCGCATTATCTGATTCAACATCATCATTGCGCACCATGTCATTAAGGCACTCATAAGCAATGTAAGGATAGATACAAGTTGCGCCGTAACCAATTAATACGGCACAGTGATGAGGATCACGAGCAGTGCCTGTTTCAACAATAATATTGGCATCACAACGTAGACCGTCTTTAATCAGACGATGATGTACAGCACCCGTTGCAAATAAAGCATGCACAGGATAAGTGTCTTTACTGATATCGCGATCAGTTAGAATAAGAACAACTTTGCCATTGCTAATGGCTGTCGACGCTTTCTCTGCAATATCGTTAATGGCAGCTTCTAGTGACACATCATGTGAGTAATTTAGTGAAATAGTTTCAGATGCATAATCTGAATCTGTTTTGCCAAGAGAACACAGTTCGTTGAATTTACCATGCGATAATATGGGCGAACGCACTAACAACCGAGATGCGTGTTCAGGTGTTTCTTCGAACATATTACGTTCACGACCAAGGCAGGTTTCCAAGGACATGACAATTTGTTCACGAATAGGGTCAATCGGAGGATTGGTTACCTGTGCAAATTGTTGGCGGAAATTATCATAAGGTGAACGAACCAAGCGCGATAGCACTGGGAACGGAGTGTCATCGCCCATTGAGCCGATGGCTTCCATACCATTTTCACCGAGAACACGAATGATTTCATCACGTTCTTCATAGGTGACTTGGAACATCTTTTGGTAAATATGAAGTTGATCATCACTCATACAGTCTGAAAGACACTCTTCTTCCAGTTTTGCTTCCAGGTGGCGTGAGTGTTGACTCATCCACTGTTTGTAAGGTTGACGAGTTTTTAGTTTGTCATCGATGTCGTTCGGGAATAATAGTTCGCCTGTTTGAGTATCGGCAGCAAACATTTCACCAGGTTTTAAACGCCCTTTGGAGACGACATCTTCAGAATTATATTCGTAGACACCAACTTCTGAAGCAACAGTGATATGGCGGTCTTTTGTCATTACCCAACGCGCAGGGCGGAGTCCATTACGATCGACAGTACAGGCTGCATAGCGACCATCGGTTAGAACAACACCGGCTGGGCCATCCCACGGTTCCATGTGCATGGAGTTATATTCGTAAAAGGCGCGTAGATCAGCGTCCATGTTTTCGACGTTTTGCCATGCGGGTGGAATAAGCAAACGCATGGCGCGGAAAATATCCATGCCACCGGCAAGCAGGGCTTCGAGCATGTTATCCATGCTATTTGAATCAGAGCCTGTCATGGAAACCAGTGGACGCACATCGGCCATTGGGATCGTTGCTGTTTCAAATTTATGTCCGCGTGCTACTGACCAGTTACGGTTGCCTTGTACGGTGTTAATTTCACCATTGTGAGCAAGATAACGGAATGGTTGGGCCAGACGCCATTGTGGCCAGGTGTTTGTTGAGAAACGTTGGTGGAAGACCGCAAGGCTAGTCTCCATCTTGGGATCTTTCAGGTCTGTGAAGAAAACCGGTAAGTACTCCGGCATAACCAAACCCTTATACGAAATAACCTTCGAGGCTAATGATGAAACATAAAATATCGGATCATTGGCTTCGAGAATATTTTCGCTGCGACGGCGCGCAATATAAAGGTGGCGCTCAAAGTCAGCATCGCTCATGCCATCAGCCGCATTAACAAAGATTTGTTCTATCAGCGGTAAGCTAGCTAGAGCCTCTTCACCACAGATAGAGGGATCAGTGGGAACTGTGCGCCAACCCTGAACATCAAGACCTTCCGTTTTTAGCTCTTTTTCAAGTGTTGTGCGTGCTGTGTTAGCGAGCTCTATATCAGTATTAAGGAATATCATACCGACGGCATAGACATCCTTGAGGTTGAAACCAGCCGTTTTTGCTGCTGTTTGCATGAAACTGTCAGGCTTGCCCAGTAACAGCCCACAGCCATCGCCAGATTTACCATCGGCAGCAACTGCGCCGCGGTGGGTGAGGCGTGCCAAAGCGCCAATGGCGGTATCAAGCAGCCAATGACTAGGCTTGCCGTCCATATGTGCAATAAGGCCGAAGCCGCAATTTTCTTTTTCGAATTCTGGCCGGTAAATGCCAGATTGAATTTTATCGGAATAACTCACAGTACAGCCCGTTCTTGTCGATTGAAATAGTGCCAAATACCTAGCGATATCGAGGCCTAGGCAAAAGGGCAGTAATTATACAGGCGGGCAGGCAAAATTAGCAATTCAGATGTCGCTAAAAGCCTTGTATTTCAAGCAGGAATAGCCAAATTGCACCAAATTAGTGCGTTAAGATGGCGTTATTTTGCTGATTTGATATCACTTAAGCGCCTAGGCCAAGGTTGGGTGAGGCGAAGTGCCTTTGGCAGGATATTGGCGGCATTTCGCGCCTGCTGTTTGGTTGGATAAGCTTTATATACGAGGATATACCAATCCTTATCCTTTCGTTTGGTACGAATAATGGCGCTCTGTGAGCCGATTTGATGCTTATTTTGCACAATAACTAACGGGCTGCGTTGACCACTACCCATTAATTGCAGGGTAAAATGATTCTTGTTTTGTAGCGATAACCAGTCTTTTTGTACAGAGGCCGCCGGTGTTGTAGCGATCGGTTTCCTTGGTGCAACGATATCGACAGGTTGTTTAACGGCAGAGGTTATCTCTGTGACTGCTTCAGCAGGCGTTTTTACCGGGTCTTCGTTATCAACGCTAACGGGTTTAATGATGTTCGGCTCAATAGTTTGTGTTGTGGGTGCAGTTGCAGTTTCATGTTCAGTCGTTAATTCACTCTTAGAAGGAACTGCGGTTGGAGTGATGTCTGTTTTAGTCGTTTTTTCAACAGACGAAGTAATTTTGTCAGTGTTATTTTCTGATGCTGCAGTGACAATAGTTTCACTGGGAATACTGTCTTGACTGGTATCCTTGAGTTCCCTGCTTGCCTTCGAACTAGGCGGCAACAATGGAAGTTCACGTGTTTCTAAACCAGCGATTTTTTCAGACTGTGTGTCGTTTAGTGAATTAATGACATCGCGACTTAAATACCAGGTAATGGCACCAGCGACCCCCAGAATAATGAAAACACTCATTAATGAGCGAAGACGCATTGTTATGCTAGGTAGTGGACTACTATGTTGTGTCATCGTTGTGCCTAGCAGTATTTCTTGGGCAAATTTATTAATGAGTCCAGGGACACCATTTGCCTGACGATGAATACGTTTCAATTGCCCATGGGAAAACGGACAATCACCTTGAAGTCCGGCGATAGAAAGTCGGTAGTGGATATAATCAATACTTTGTTGCTCAGTAAGTAGAGGCATAGTCAGTGTATGTGTAATACGGTGCCGTACTTCTTTTAACTCGGGTGCGTCAAACATCTCCATGATGTTTGGTTCAGCGAATAATACAATGCGTAGTAAACGCTCATCACCTTCAGAAAGTTCAGAAAGTTTAAGGAGTATAAGAAGAGAAGCCGTAGGAAGCTCATGTGCATCGTCAATAATCAGTATGGGCATGAGTTCACTGAGTTTCATTTCAGTAAGACGTTTCTGGAGCATTTCAAGTCCGCTACCAAAATTAACGCTATCTTGTGGTAAACCAAATCCTTCGGCAATTTCAATGAGGAGTTGATCGGGATTGGTCATGGTATTTGCGTCAATGACGCAATGTCGCCAATTTTCTGTACGCATTTCAATAAAACGATGTAACAGACTGGTCTTGCCACTACCTTCAATGCCCGTTACAACGAGTAACAACTCGCTGTTTTGTGACATGTGATAAAGCATATTGAGGCGTTGAGCTCTTTCGGAATCAAGTAAGAAAAAGTCATCTTGACTTGAGTTAGGGTCATGCGCAAAGGGCTCGCGAGTTAATTGAAATTTCTGCAAATAACTAATTGGTGGACTGGATACGGATGGCATGTCATCACTCATGATGTTGTCCCTCAACAAAAACAACTTGATAACCACGTTTAACTTGTGTGTCTCGTTCTTTTATCATTGCTTGAACCGCGTCAGGGTAATCGTTGAAGTGGTTACGCCTAACTCTACCAGATTTCCCTTGATATCCCATTTCACGAATTAATGACCAACCTTCAAGCAAGTCTTCCTGAATTAATAAATGTAGAAAGCGGGGAGCTTGTCCCGCTTCGTCAGGAATTTGTTGCATATAAATACGCATATAATTAAGTTAATTCTGATACTTCAGAAATTAAATAACTGAAGTTCCTTTGTGCGTGAAATTTATAAATTAAGGCCATTACATTAGGTCAACTGTTTTGGATCAAATAATTTTCCATACTCTGCCATGGCATATCTATCAGTCATGCCTGCAATATAATCAGCAATAATTCGTGCTCTGCCAGCATCACCGAAATCTGTGTGGTGTTGTTTTACGAGAAGTTGATATTCCGGTGGTAATAAAAGTGAATCATCTATAAAGGCAGAGAATAATTCTTTAATCATACGAGCAGATTTAGCACTCATGCGGCGTACGCGATAGTGCATATATAAATTTTCGCGTAGAAAGCGTTTTATGACAAGATTTTGCTCACGCATAGTATCACTATAAGAAATAATGGCTTCAGGGTGGAGGCGTACATCTTCAACCGTTTCCGGCTTAATAGATTCAATTCGAGCCTTACTGGTTTCAATAAGATCAATGACTTGATAACTTATTAAACGCCGGACAATTTCGTATATCTTACGGCGGTCGGGTAGGTTTGGATGTTTCTTTTCAACCTCTTCATAAAGCGTATTTAAAAAATCAACTTCACGGAGCTGTTGAAGATTAATAAGCCCTGACCTAAGACCATCATCAACATCATGGCTGTTATAAGCAATTTCGTCAGCAAGATTTGTTAGTTGCGCCTCAAGAGAAGGTTGCTGTTTATTGAGAAAACGTTCGCCAACATCACCGAGTAATTTCGCATTCTTGATAGCACAATGTTTTAAAATACCTTCGCGTGACTCGAAGGTTAAATTAAGGCCGGGAAATTGTGCATACTTTTCCTCAAGTTCATCGACGACACGAAGTGACTGTAGATTGTGTTCAAAACCACCAAAATCACTCATGCATTGATTTAAAACATCTTGGCCTGCATGGCCAAAAGGGGTGTGACCAAGATCATGGGCCAGGCCGATGGTTTCAGCTAAGTCTTCATTAAGATTAAGCGAGCGAGCAATAGTGCGACTAATCTGTGCAACTTCAATAGAATGAGTTAAACGTGTACGGAACAGATCTCCCTCGTGATTAACAAATACTTGCGTTTTATATTCGAGTCTACGAAATGCTGTTGAATGGATAATGCGATCTCGATCTCGCTGAAATTCACCACGGTAGGCGGGTGATTCTTCAGGGTGTCTGCGACCACGGCTGGTTTCATCTAGTGCGGCGTAACTTGCGAATAGACGAGATTGCATTTCTTATCCTTGTTGCGCTGGATTGGAATCTAATTTGGAGTTTAATAAATCCTGTAATAAGGCGTTATCAAAATCATCGCTAATAAAACTTTTACCAATGCCTTTTAAAAGCACGAGGCGTATTTTTTTCTCTATATTCTTCTTGTCGACCGACATGATGTCGAGAAATTGAGTGCTATTCATCGATGTTGGTGGCGTGAAAGGTAACTTCGCCTGTTTAATAATATTTGCTGTACGATCAAGTTCTGTTTTGCTGATCCAATTATGTTGAAACGACAATTCAGCTGCCATCAACATACCACAGCCGACGGCTTCACCATGTAACCAAGTGCCATAGCCAGTTCCTGTTTCAATGGCGTGACCAAAGGTATGCCCAAGGTTTAATAATGCACGTACACCGGATTCTTTTTCATCTGCTGCCACGATGTCTGCTTTGTCACGACAGGATTGTTCAATGGCATACATAAGTGCATTAGAATTGCGTGAGAGTAGCTCAGTCATATTTTCTTCGAGCCAAGCGAAAAGTGCGGGATCGTTGATTAGGCCATATTTTATAATTTCAGCAAGTCCAGCAGATAGCTGACGGTCATCTAATGTATTTAGCGTGTCTGTGTCGGCAATGACGCATTGTGGTTGGTGAAAAGCACCAATCATATTTTTGCCGAGAGCATGATTAACCCCGGTTTTCCCACCAACAGAACTATCAACTTGTGCCAATAATGTCGTAGGAATTTGAATAAAATTAACGCCACGTTGGTAACTTGCAGCAGCGAAGCCAGTTATGTCACCAATGACACCGCCGCCTAAAGCGATCAATGTGCAACGCCGAGTAAAATGTTTCTCGAGCAAGGCATCAAAGACAAGATTTAATGTATCAAGTGTTTTGTATTGTTCTCCATCGGGGAGTATGACGGTACCTACATCATAGCCTTCGAGGAGTGCTAAGGTTTGTTCAAGATAGAGTGGGGCAATGGTGTCGTTGGTGACGACCAAGACTTCTTGTCCCTGAATATGCGGATGCAGGAGTTCAGGGTTCTGTAGTAGCTTTGGCCCAATATGAATGGGGTAGCTGCGTGTGCCAAGGTCGACATGTAATGTTTGCATGTTGATGTGTCTCAAAAAATAACGTGGTCTGATTATATAATGGTTGTATGATCAATGTCTTGCGTAACGAAGATCCAAGTAGAGATTAACCATTTTCGTAGCAGCGCTGTATTTCATCAACGACCTTACGGACAGTTTGCCCATCGGTATCGATAACAAAATCTGCGACCGAGCGGTAAATAGGGTCACGAATTTCGAGTAATTCGGTAATTTTTTGTTTGGGATTGTCAGTTTGTAGCAGCGGGCGGTTTCTATCTCGGTGGGTGCGCTGAAATAGCTGATCAATACTGGCATGAAGATAAAACACGATACCGCGTGATTGGAGCGCCTTTTGATTCTGTGGCGCAAGTACAGCACCACCGCCCGTAGCTAGGACAATCTGTTCGCGCTGGCTCAAATCATCAATAACCTGGCTTTCACGGGCACGAAAACCCGACTCACCCTCAATATCAAAAATAGTTGGAATATTGACCCCAGTGCGATCTTCAATCTCCTTGTCGCTGTCAATAAAGTCGCGATTGAGCGCTTTCGCCAGTTGTTTGCCAACCGACGTTTTGCCTGCACCCATCGGGCCAACGAGAAAAATATTACTTGCCTGGTTCATAATTTTAGCGATTTCATAAAAAAGGGGCCTAACTCTTTTAAGCTAGGCCCCTATTGTGATGTGCTAACCGTTAATTATCAATTAAGACGTAGGGTATCTTTGATAATTTTTGGTGTAACGAAAATCAATAATTCTTGTTTTTGGTTAATCTGGCTTGTTTGCTTAAACAAGAAGCCAACATATGGCAGGTCACCAAAGAACGGTACTCGGTCAACATCGTTACGTGTTTCACGACGGTAAACACCGCCGAGTACCACGGTTTCGCCATTATCCACTAGCACCTGAGTTGACACTTCTTGGGTATCAATACTCGGTATAGAAGAACCCAGCAGTGCGATGAGCTGACCAACCGTGTCTTGCGTTACGGTCAGATCCATTATCACACGATCATCGGGTGTAATTTGTGGTGTGACACGTAAGCTTAATACCGCTTTCTTAAAGGTAACCCGTGTAGAACCATTTGCAGAAGAGCTAAGGAATGGGATTTCAGTACCCTGTTCAATATAGGCTTCTTTTTGGTTCGCTGTAATCACACGTGGATTTGAGATGATTTCACCACGACCTTCTTGTTGCAAGGCTGAAAGTTCGAGCTGAAGTAGATTACCAAATGGCAGTTTAGCAATGGCCAAGGCAATGGTTGCTGGAACCCCGTCAGCTGGAGAAGCAGGAAGGTTAACATTCAGGCTATCGTTGCCAGTAGGTGTAATACCAGCAAGAGCATTATTTGCCCCGGCTAGAGTACCAGCTACACCAGCATTAACATTACTACTACTACCACCATCCGAAACACCAAAGCGAACACCAAGATCCTTACTAAAGTCATCATTCGCGACAACAACACGAGACTCGATAAGTACTTGTCGAACCGGGATATCCAAGGTGCTGACGAGACCGCGAATTTGGATCAATTTATCAGCGGTATCTTGTACTAATAGTGTATTAGTCCGTTCGTCAATGGTGACATTACCACGTCTTGATAACAGAGAATTCGAATCGGATTTTAATAGTGCAGCCAGTTGTGCTGCTTTTGCATAATTAACTTGAATGTACTCAGAACGTAGAGGTGCAAGTTCTTCAATTTGCTTCTGCGATTCAAGCTCAAGTTTTTCACGGGCAGCAATTTCTTCAGTTGGTGCAACCAGAATCACGTTACCTGTTTGACGTTTAGAGAGACCCTTCGTCTTAAGAATGATATCCATGGCTTGATCCCAAGGTACATTCTTTAAGCGTAGCGTGATATTACCCCGTACGGTGTCACTAGTAACCAAGTTAAGGCCAGTGAAATCGGCGATTAACTGTAGGACAGCACGGACATTAATGTTTTGGAAGTTAAGAGAAAGCTTTTCACCTACATAACCAAATTTTTTCTTTTTAAGCTCAGCTTGTTTAGCTTTACTAATTTGACGAACGTCGATAGTCATTACGTTGTCGGTTTGGTATGCAAGATGTTCAAATTCAAGCACAGCTGGGTCAATAACAACCTTAACGTTATTACCACGTTGGAAACTATCAATTTGTTTGACGGCCGTAGCGAAATCGAGCACATCAAGACGTTGTTCAAGGTTTTCTGGCAGCGTTGTGTTCAGGAAGTTTGCGACAATCTTGCCACCTTCTTCTTTCAAATCAACGATTGTTTTTGGATCAGACATTGTAATGATAATGCGTGCTTGGCCTTTATCACCACGACGAAAATCAATATTGTTGATGGTATGGTTGCCTGTTTCTAAGGCAACAGCAGCGGGTGTTTCTGCAGCAGTTGTCGTGCTACGACTATTGCCACCCGTATTTAATGTAACGTAGAAATCATTACCTTTTCTTGTCATTGAGAAAGGGACTAGTTTAACCAAGTTAACAACAACACGTGTGCGGCCACCGGCTTCGACAGTGGTAACACTGCGCGCCACGCCAACACTGATGCCGGTAGTTTTCTTTTTAACCTGACTCGCGGTATCTGCAAATGTTAAAGCGATACGAGCTGGATTATCAGTTGTGAAACTGATGGGTTCCTTAATGTCGCCTGACATGCTTAGTTTCAATTGAACCTGATTGCCCGGCAAAGTTGAATAACTGATGTTATCTAGTGTTGCTGCCGCAAAAGCAGAGGCTGGTAATAAAACCAGACTGGCTAAGGCAAACAGCCATGTAGTAAGGCGATGTATTGAATTTTTATTTTGCATTGTATTGCTTCCGCTCATTGTCTTTCCCCTTACTCTTCACTCAGGGCAATAGAGGCTTCGCGTTCACGCCAACCCCCAAGTCCATTCGGTATCACTTCGATGAGATTAATTTGTTCTTCGGATACGTTAATAACACGGCCATAGTTCTG
>Ga0316207_10000622_pt1 | contig 53689 bp, 73 predicted proteins | sample 6weekpyrite_MG_FD_204943 | JGI IMG/M metagenome (GOLD analysis project Ga0316207, IMG submission 204943) | Microbial mat bacterial communities from mineral coupon in-situ incubated in ocean water Damariscotta River, Maine, United States -... | ecosystem: Environmental > Aquatic > Marine >...
GTGCAACAACAGGAGAGCCAACGCTGATTATTTCAGCAGAAGCAGGCCTCTTGTCTATACAGGGTGCACCTAGTTATATACAAACTACTGTTGTAAATTCTGTGGATGATGTGGATGAAGTGCATAGATATTTAAGCACTCAAAAGCACAAGTTTAAGTGGGTCATTCTTGATTCCATTACAGAAATTGGAGAAGTCTGTCTTGCTCATGAGATAAAGACTAACCCTGATCCAAGAAAATCATATCCTGCTTTCCAAAGCAAAATGGAACAGACAATCAAAAAATTCCGTGACCTTCGTGGCATGAATGTTATGATGACTTGTAAGCAGGTTAGAAAAGAAGATGCTGATTCTGGTATTGCTCGCTACACTCCTATGATGCCTGGCAATAAGTTGGGTCCTGCTGTTCCTTACTTGTTTGATTTGGTGTTGGCTTTAAGAGTTGAAAAGAATCCTGAGACTAAAGTTTTGGAAAGACATCTACAGACCTACCAAGATTTGAAGTATGAAGCAAAAGACCGCTCAGGAGTTTTGGAGAAGTTTGAAGAGCCAGACTTGCAGGCAATTCTATCTAAGGTTCATGAAAAGCTTGAGAGAGTTAAGCAAGAGGACTTAATTGCTGAAGCAACTCTTTACTTCTATGATGAAGATGAAGGTGAAGTGATAATCATAGATAAAGGTGACTCGTATGATCCTGAGATTCGCAACTATTGCGAAGAGATGTCTAAAGCTGATTATGATGGATATCTGGAATCTATAGGGGAATCTGAAGAGCCAGTTGAAGAAGCAGAAGAGGCAGAAGAAATTGCTGCTGAGGGAGATGGCGAATCTGAAATTGTAGTTGAAGAAGAAGAGCAAGAAGAAGTTGTTTTGAACAACAAACCTGTTCTTGCTGACAAAGTAACATATCTTTTTGATGCTGCTAGTGATGAAGCCATTAAAACCTTTAAGGGCAAGGCATTACCAGAAGGTCATGAAGATATGCATCCAATGACAGCCAAAGAGTATACAGATTGGAAAGCTGATAACTCATAAGCTGAATTATTTTTTTATTTTAATTTTATTTTAATTTTTTTTAACAAAAGAGGTATTACAAAATGGCTAAATTACCAGGCTCATATGAAACAGAACTAGAAGATGATGACTTTGATGTTGTCCCTGCTGGTTGGAAGCCAATGGAAATGATCAAGAATGAGTGGAAAGATGTGAAAGATAATCCTGACCACAAATATCTTGAATGTACTTTCAAAATCCTTGGTGAAGAAAGCAATGGCAGACTAATTTGGTTGCGTTTGAATTTAATAAACTCAGGCGCCAAAGCAGTCAACATAGCTAGAAAGGATTTGAGTCGAATCTCTAAGGCTTGCGGCTTTTCAGAAGAGCCAGAAGATGCGGATGAATTAATGAACATCCCCATTGAAGGCAAAGTCACCATTAAGCCAGAAACAGCTCAATGGCCAGCTGGAAATGAATTGAAGGGTTTTAGGGCTTATGAGGATTCTGCCTCACCTTCAGCTTCAAAGAGCGAATCTGCTCCTGCCAAGAAATCAAAGCCTTGGGAGAAAAAGTAGGTTAATCTGGCACATGGACGTGCCAACATCTTCCATTAAATAAGTCGGAGCAAAAAATGAAATGTAATTACTGTAGTTCAAAAACAAAGATAGTTCCTGGCAATGAGTTGTATCCAGATATGGGGCTGTCTGATGCTGTAATGTTTGTATCTTGTAGCAATTGTGATGCCCACGTTATGTGTAAGAAGAATACTGAAGAGCCTGATGGAATACTCGCTGACAGCGCCCTAAGAGGTATGAGAGCGGCTGTATTTTCTAGGCTCAACCCTATGCTTGCTAACAAAGGGAAGAAGGCGCGTGCCAAAGTTCTAACTGGCATAGCTCGTTCTGTGTTCTGTGGCCAAGCAAATATAAATTGCTTTGGAGAGGGTGACTGTAAAAGAGCAATAGACTATTTGGACACGCTCGTAGCAGAGACTCACGGAGAATAGTATGGCAAAGCTACCAAAGGACATTAACACTGCGGTCCACCTTATAGACCACAAAGAATACTTATCAAAGAAGCCCCGTGGCTACTTGGGAATGAGTTCTATTGGAGGTGAATGCGAGCGCAAAGCTTGGTATGGATTTAGATGGGTCCATTTGGATGGTCACCACCTAGCCAGAACTGAAAGAATATTTCAAGTTGGACATTATTATGAAGGGGAGATGATTGAGCACTTGGAATCTATTGGAGTTGAATTCATAACCAGACAAGAAGAGTTTGTTTCCTGTCACGGACATATGAAGGGGCATTCAGATGGCAAAATAATAAAATTGCCAGAAGCTCCAAAAGCAGAGCATGTATTTGAAGCAAAGACTCACAATCAAAAGTCTTTTGAATCTGTGGTGAAGAAGGGAGTTGAGAAGTCAAAGCCTGTACACTATGCACAAATGCAAGAATATATGAAGCACTCTGGTTGTAAACGTGCATACTATTTGGCATACAATAAGAATACCAGTGAGTATTATTCAGAGCGAGTCAAATATGATGCTGATTACACAGAAGATTTGGAGCGCAAAGCATTTTCAATTGTATTCTCTGATCAACCACCTGAGAAGAAATTCTCTCCTAGTTACTATGCTTGTAAAAGCTATCCTTGCAAATATTATGATGTTTGTCACAAAGGATTCACAGACATAACCAAAACTTGCCGAACTTGTATTCATGTAGATGTGGCAAATGAAGGGCGTTGGGTTTGTGAAAAGAAGAACAAAAATCTAACTTATGATGAGCAACTAGCAGGGTGTGGAGACTATGGAAGCATCATTTGAATACAGGTGGTACCAGAAGGAAGGCATTGAGGCAATATCAAAAGATTTAATTTATTGTCTTTCTTCTGGTTCTGATGAATATCCTGTTGGAGCATTCCAGACTGGAACAGGAAAAACAATAATAATGACAGGGATTGTTGATGACATAGTAAACAAATTTCCTGGGCTGAAGATAATTGTAGCTGCTCATGATAAAAGGATTATAAGACAGAACTACAAAGCGATGGTTCAAGAATTTGGAGAGTCATTTGTAGGGCTTTATTCTGCTGGGCTAAAGTCAAGAGAAGTTAAAAAAGTTACAGTGGGCAGCATTCAGTCTATGTATAACAAGACTGATCTGTTTGAAGATTTTGATGTTATGATAGTTGACGAGTGCCATCTAGTCAATCCAAAAAGAGCAGGGATGTACAGAACAATGATACAGAACTGCGATTTAGCAGTGGCAGGATTATCAGGCTCTCCATTCAGACTAGGGCATGGATATATCTATGAGGGCAAAGACACCATATTCAAAAAGCTATCATACAATTTATGTACTCCTGAGAATCATGCTAGGTTGGTGGAAGATGGCTTCCTTGCTAAAATGTATACCAAAGCCACTCTAACAGAATTTGATACTTCAGACATAAAGTTGAAAGGCAGAGATTATGATGAAGCCCAAATGTCTGATGCATTTGATAGAGATGAAATAACTCAGGCCTGTGTAGAAGAAATAATCAAATTTGGCAAGAATTATAAGAGTTGGATGGTATTTGCAATAGATACTAAGCATGCCAACAATATTCAAGAAGAGTTCAGAAAAAGGGGAATATCTGCCATAGCCATCCACTCCAAGATGGATGGAAGTGAAGATGATGCCCTAGAGGATTTTATGAATGGCAAATACCAAGTTGCCATTTCAGTCAATATGCTGACTACTGGGTTTGATCACCCAAGAATAGATTTGATTGCTCATATGCGCCCAACAAAATCCCCAGTATTCCATGTACAGTCTAATGGGCGTGGAGGCAGACCCCATCCTGATAAAGACCATACTTTGGTTCTTGACTTTGCTGGGAATTTTGACGAGCTTGGTCCTTTGGATAATGTGAGAGTCAAAACCAAAAGAGAAAAGAAAGGTGGTGGAGAGCCAATAATAAAAATTTGCGAAGAGTGCGGCTGTAAACATCATCCATCCGTGAGAATATGTGACGCCTGCGGGTTTAAATTCCAATTCAAACATAAGCTCAGACTAGGTGGAGGAGATTTTGATATATTCTCTAGCAAAGAAACAACTACAAAATGGGTCATTGTAAAGTCAACTACATACAACATAAAGCCTAAAACATATTCAGTTCCATCAATGTTGAAAGTTATTTACAGAACAGATTGTGGAACTATAAGTGAGTTGATTGGAGTTGAGCATAAACGAGGCTCGTTCCCATGGAAGATAGCACGGAATTGGTTGAAGCATAGATTGCCTGAGCAAGTTGAACATCCCAAAAAAGTTGAAGATATTCTACAAGATTTTCAAATCTTAAAAACCCCCACTAAAATGCTAGTTAATTTTGCTAATAAGCATCCTAAGATATTAAATTCAGTTTTCGACTGATAGGTTAAAAAATAGCCTATTTTTGGTCTTTTTAGCCCTTATTTTTGCCTATTAGGGGCTTTTTCAATAAAGTAGGTACTTACTACGTCTGCAGACCTTGCTATCAAAGGGCTCAAAATCGAAAATAATCACGATTTAGGCCCAAAAGTTGTAGTTTTTATACGACCCATATAGTATAATAGTTGTAAGTTAAGGGAAAAGCCCTTAATTTTATCTAAAAACTGGAGATTTAAGAAATGAAAAATTTATACCGATTTGTCCAAGAAATGATTTTATCTAAGGATGAAACTGAGACTACTTCTTTTATTCAAGAAGAGTACTATGCAAATTTGCTAGTTGATAATCATGGTTACTCAAAAAGAGCTGCTAAGGAAATTGCGAAAGTTTGTAAATATCAAAGAGATCAAGAAATTGAGGAAAAGATTGAGGATTTGCTTGAAAGCGTAGCAGAATTGCTAATTGAAAGAAGAGGGATTGATTCTTCAGAATTCTCAGATGAAGATGATTCTAAGCTTGATGAAATTGCCGATGACATCGCAGAAAATTCTTCAATTGAAGAGACTCTATCAGAAATGGTAAGAATAAACCTTTAATTAAAGATGCCAGTCGAAAGGCTGGCTAAAACTGGAGAAAGAAAATGAAAAACTCAATCAAAATACTGCTTATGAATATAACGCCAAAACAGCTTACTGGAATAATTGCCGATAGGGCAGGGGATGATTTAGAAGTTGTCCAAGAATTGAAAAGAGTGACTTTTGCTGTAAACGCCAACGGGCTAGAATTCGTACAAATAAAGTTCTCATATAAATTTGGAAAGTCTCAAACTTTTGTAAGAACTATTTCGTTATCAGAGAGAAATGGAGACATTGTCTTTGTAAACGAGTATGATAAGAAAGGTGTTCAATTTGATGTGGAGATACCTGAGAAGCTAGAGCAGTTGAAAGAGTTGCTAGATGTGGAAAATTGTATCTTTCACGATAGTGGTGAATATCTTGGAGCAGACCATGATTAAAATGTATAGAAAGTACAACTTTGGACACAAAGAGATAATAAACACAGAAACTTTGTCAAACGAGCTGGCGCTGAGAAAGTTACACTTTTATCTGTTAAGACGGAAACCAGCATTGGGAGTGGTGAAATGACTAATTTACAAACAATCAGAATGAGATCATTATTTTCTGGTAAAACTACAGAAAGAGTGATTGCTTATCAGGATGCAGATTTACAGCGATTTTTCGCAGGAATGGATATTGATGAGGCTATGCCATATTTAAGTCCAGACGACAAGAGATTCCTTTCTATGGGGATTACTCCAGAAGAGGCAAAGCTAATAAAGGAGCGAAAGAGGGGCTATTTGCGGGCGGGTTAAAATAGCTCCTTTAAGCCCTTAATACGTCTATTTAATACGGTTATATACCTATAGACGAGAAACGAGCGTGCATAGGGCTTACAAGAGCTATTTTAAGACCTTAAAAGGGCTTTTATAGCAGTATATAGTAGGTATGAAGAAAAGTTGTATTTTTTGTTTCTTTTTTACCCAGTTGTCTATATACTACCCTTGTCTAGTAAATATACTAGATCGACCCAAGGAGTAATATTATATTGCTCTATTTTTTAAGATAAAACTGGAGATTCAAAAATGTTATATTTAGTAGATGGTAATTTCAAAGCAACTTTCCGTGGTCCTTTTGTAAGAGTTCAGATGGATGATCAATTTATTTTTGATACTGAAATCGCTCTTTCCAAAAAAGGTACAGATTTAACAGTCGGTCAGTTAGTTGAATTTGCCTCAGCAAATAATATCGAAATCAACTCCACCAAAAAGTCTGATGTAGTAGCAGAACTTTGCGATGGGTTATCAAACCTCAAAATACGGGAAATTAATGAAATGACTGATTCTCAAAAAGCTGAACAAATTATCATAAAAGCTGAAGAAGATGGACTTGGTGAAGAAGCAACGCTTTTAGCCTTAGTTAATGGAGGCGTTCCGTTCAAGAAAGCCAATAAATTGTACACCCAAGTTCGAGTTCAATTGGGTTTGGAAGTTTCTGCTTCTGATCGCAAAACTCAGATTAATGACTATCTAGCCAAAAAAGGGTTGAAGCCAAAAGAGTACGCAGATACTCTAGCAATCGTTGCTTCTTTACAAGGAGTCGTGCCAGGATTGACATCTTCTCAAGCCCTATCAGGAATCAATAAATTTGCTAAGGAAAACCAAATTGAGATGCCTAAGAAGCCAAAAGCTGTTAAGAAAGCAAGAGGTGGTTTCAAGACTCAACTCCAGAATTGGATTGTTTCTAATGCTTCTGCTACCCAAGCAGAGTTGGAAGACTTCATCGCTCAAAACAAAAAGCCAGAGTCTATGGCCAAGCGTTACTCTGCGATGTTAGAAGTTGCTAACCGAGTTGCTGCCTCTTTCTCTGAAGAAGCTGCTGAGTAATCTCTGCTAGTACTAAAAGGGACTCTTGTTAAAGGAGTCCTTTTTTTACATCTAACAGGGCGACTATATACTATGTGGGTCGCTTTATTATATAATAGATAATATTAACTAGTAGGAGAAATGAGTGAAGCTAACCATATTTGATTTTGATGGAACATTAACTGCCAGCCTTTGGAGAAAGCAATTATATTTGGATGGGAAATATGATGATTTTCATGAAGCAGTTTCTGATGATATTGCCAATGAAAAAATATTTGATTTGTTTGCGTCAGCACTAGCAGAAGATGATCATGATGTAGTTATCTCTACAGCTAGACCCAGAAAGCATATAAAGTCTATGACAGATTGGATAAGGGAAGAGGGCAGCTTTCTGAAATCTAAATTCTCAAGCATCCACATATATTGTAGGAGTGACTCAGACATAAGACCTAGCACTGAAGTCAAGAAAGACAATCTTGAGAGCTTATTGAGAAGACGTGGAGATGATTATGACTCTATTATTATTTATGAGGACCGTGAGGATTGCTGCCAAATGTACTCTGAGTTTGATGTAATAGTAGAGAAAGTGGAGGAGTTATGAGCAATGTATATGTATTTGACTTCGACGGAACAATCACTCAAAGCCTATGGAGAAATCACCATAGACAAGAAAGGGACTATAGCACTTTTGATTCGCTACTAGCCTATGATGAACCAAATAATGATGTAGTTGGATTCATAAAGATGCTACAGAGCACTGGGCAAATTATCATAGTATCGACTGCTAAATATGAAAGCAGAAGAGCGATGGTTACAAAATGGCTTCTGGAAAATAAAATATCTCCCAGATATATTTATATGAGAGATGCTGGGGATTCTGAAACTGCTTCTGCCACAGTTAAATATAAAAATCTACAAAGGATATTGCTAACATTTTCTCCTACAGAAATAATCTGTATCGAGGATGATGCAAAATGTATTGAGATGTATGAAGCAAATAATTGTATAGTTATACCTACTAGGAGAACATAATGGGCGACAAAAAGCAAGATACTGGAAAGCATTACAGGAAAGAATACAAAGGAGTAAAGCTAGACCCTGCCAGAATAATAAAAGTTTATGGGGTGACTCACCCAATTCAATGTGGAGTGGTAAAGAAATCACTCAGGGCTGGACAAGGAAAGAAAACTCTATTGGAAGACATAAGGGATATCCAAACAGCATGCGATAGATGGATTGAGATGCTAGAAGAGGATGGAGAGATATGAAAATTGTAATTGTAACTGGAGCAGAAAGCGGATTGGGGAAGGGAATTGCCAATCTATTTGAATCCAAAGGCTACCATGTTGTTAATCTTCCTAGGGAAATATTTTGGGAAGATAATATGAAGTCTGCTATTGATTCTTTCATAGATGAAGTTGCTAGCACTTGCGATGTGTATGGCGTCATTAACTGTTTTGGAATCAATCATCTTTCATTTATTGGAGAGACTCCTGAGGAAGATGAAAGAATATTTAGAATAAATGCCATGGGTCCATACTGGGTAATTAATGCGCTTAAAAGAAATAAACAAGTCTGTAAAGTTTTGAATGTTTCATCCCAGACTTATCGAGTTGCTCAGAGAACTACTAGCATTTATTGCGCTAGCAAAGCAGCTCTATCGCATATGACTAAGGTTATGTCCAGAGAATTGGCTCCACACGGATGGCAAGTGAATGCTTACTCACCTGGCAAAATATTGGGAACTAAGATGGCTCGTAAAACTGACAAGCAAGTTACAGAGCTAAGAGGTTGGGAAGATGATGATGCTGATGATTATGCCAAGAGTATGATTCCAGTAGGCAGATTTATGGATGTTGAAGAGGCATCTCAAATAGCATATCAAATATTTGAATTGCCTCATTATGTAGCAGGGGAAACCATAGCTGCTACTGGAGGCGTTTGATGTTCTTTTTCTGTGATACTGAGACCACGGATTTGCTAGCTCCTGATGCAGCTGACCTAAACGTCCAACCTAGAATGACTGAAATTTATGCTTGCGTTACTGACGTTGACTTTAATATCATAGCAGAGCTAGAAACGCTAGTCAATCCCCAGTTTCCAATCCCTCCACACATAACCAGAATAACAAATATAACAGATGAAATGGTGGCGGATGCTCCCAAGTTCATAGAGATATTTGACGAGCTATATGATATAGCAAAAATGAGCGAGGTTTTTGTGGCACACAATGCTTCTTTTGATGCTGGAGTTATTAAGCATGAGCTTGAGCGAGTAGGGCTTGAGTTCAATTTTCCGTGGTGGCGGTATCAACATTGTACAGTAGAGTTGTCCACTCCTATTGAGAACAAGCGACTCAAGCTAGTCAGACTCCATGAGATTGCTACTGGAAAGAAGTATTTCAACAACTCCCATAGAGCAAAGCCAGATGTTATGGCTATGTTAAAATGCTATAAGTGGCTAATGAAAGAGGGCTTTGTAAAATGATTCACTTAGCACTCAGGTCAGAGTACACCTTTAAGGATTGCTATCAGCATATTGATAAGCTAGCAGACCATGGAGAAGTGGCAGTTGGAATTGCTGACAGGAATAATACCTATGGCCACATAGCTCATTGGAAGAAATGTAAGGAGAAAGGAATCAAACCAATTTTTGGTGTTAGGCTTATGGTTTGTATGAGACCTGAAGAGAAAAGAAAAGTTTGGGGTCCAGAATATATTTTCCTTGCAAAGAATGATCAGGGGCTGAAGGATATCTATCGGATGGTGCAAAGAGCATATGATAATTTCTACTACCATCCTTTCATTTGGCATGATGAATTAGATGAGCTTATTGATGATTCTGTTATCGTAATAGCTGAAACTTTTCAAGATGATAAGTATGTAGATTACATAGCGCTAACTCAAAGCACTCTTCCTATGATGCTTGATTGGGATATCCCCAAAGTTTTAATTTGCAACAATAGATGGCCAGAGGCAAAAGATAAAGATGTTTATGAATTGCTGGCAGGAGATAAAAGAAATATTCAAACTTACCCTCAGCATGTTATGTCAAAAGAAGAAATGTGTAGGCTTTGGCCAAATCAGAATGCAGCTTTATGGAATACATTTACAATAGCCAATCAATGTAATGCGGAGCCAAAAATAGCAGACACTCTTAGATACAATGGAGACAAAATTTTGGAGGACGAATGCTTAAAGGGAGCAAAGCTAAAGAATATAGATATGGGTGACCCTGAATATGCTGCTAGATATAAAATGGAATTGGGGCTAATCAAAGAAAAGGGATTCAATGATTATTTCTTGATCACTATGGAGATGGTTACTAAGGCAAAGGACATTATGCTAGTAGGTCCAGCGCGAGGCAGCTCTGCAGGCTCCCTAGTCTGCTACCTTCTAGGGATAACCGAGGTAGACCCGATTGTACACGACCTAATTTTTGAACGCTTTATAGATGCTAATAGAAATGACTTGCCTGATATTGATGTTGACTTTCCTGACTATAAAAGGGATGCGGTGATTGCTGATTTAGTGAATGTAAATGGTAGGCAGAAAGTTAGACACATATCCACCGTGAGTAAGTTGAAGCCCAAATCGGCAATAGCTGATTTTGCTAAAAGCCTTAGAATACCTGCCTATGAGACGGATGAAATTAGGAATGCTATCATAGATAGGTCTGGAGGGGATGCTAGAGCAGCTATGAAAATAGCAGATACTTTTGATACAACAGAAGCAGGTCAAAGGTTCATAGAAAGATATCCTGCTATGAAGTTAGTAGCAGACATAGAGAACCACGCTAGGCATACTGGAGTTCACGCAGCAGGAATAATCGTTGCTAATGATGAGCTATGGAATTATGGCGGGGTAAATACTCGTGATGATGTAATTATGCTAGACAAGAAAGAAGCAGAGCTTTTGAATCTTCTAAAGATAGATTGCTTAGGACTTAGGACTCTATCTGTATTGGAAGAATGTGCCATGCTGGTTGGTATGGATTACAATGACTTCTATACTTTGCCTTTGGATGATGCTCCCACCTACAAATTGCTAAATGATATGAGGCTATCTGGAATATTTCAATTTGAAGGAAGAGCTATGCAGATTCTATCTAAGGAAATGGGAATTGAGAATTTCGATGACATAGTAGCAATCACGGCATTGGCCAGACCAGGACCACTACATTCAGGGGGAGCAAGCTTGTTCATCAAAAGAAGAACAGGACAAGAGCCGCTAGAATATCTCAGTGACCATCCTGATGTTGTTAGACATACCAAAGATACTTATGGAGTCATAATCTATCAAGAGCAATTGATGACAATTGCTAAGGATTTTGGAGATATGACTTGGTCTGAGGTTCAGCAAATTAGAAGAGCTGCCTCAAAATCTCTAGGTGAAGAATTCTTTAACAAATATAAAGAATCATTCTTGAACGGGACTAGAGCCAAAGGCATAGATGATGAAGAGGCAACCAATGTATGGGAGAACATGGTTACTTTTGGGTCATGGGGAATGAATAAATCTCATACTGTTTCTTATGGGTTAATATCTTATTGGACTGCTTATATGAAAGCTCATTACCCAGTACAATTTGTAGTAGCAAATCTTAATCACTCAAAGAATGACTTGTCTTCCATAAAGATTTTGAGAGATGCCTTAGAATTTGAAGGAATTGTTCACATACCTGTAGACCCTGATAATTCTGATATGAAATGGAGGGAATTTGAAGGGAAAGTTTTGGGAGGATTGACTAACATCCCTGGCATAGGAGAAAAGAAAGCACAGTCAATTTTAAAAGCCAGAGAAAAAGGAAGATATACAGCAGGAATGCTCAAGTTGCTGCTAGATGTAAAGACTCCTTTTGATATCTTGTATCCTTGTAAGCACTATTGGGGAGAGTTCTATGAGAATCCCAGAGACTATGGGTTGAGGAAAGCACCAAATTGGATAGAAGATGTGCAAGAAAAAGGAACATATTTAATAATTGGTTTGGTTACTGCTAAAGATTTATTGGATATGAATGAGTATAACAAAGTTGCTAAGCGAGGTGGCAAGCTAGTAGATGGACCGACTCAGTATTTGAAGATGAATATTGAGGATGATACAGATGCTATATCTTGTACAATAGGAAGATTCCAGTTTGAGCAACTACACGGACAGAGAATTTCTGATGTTACAGTTTTAAATAAATCTTGGGTTATGATAAAAGGAAGAATAACTGGAGATTGGAGAGCCATCAACGTAGATGAAATAGAAATTCTAAATGAAATTATGAAAGATCATTATTTGGAGAGAGGTGGAGAATGAAACTTAATGAATTATCAGACATACTTGAGCTTAAAAAGATGGAGGCAAAGAAGCGCACACCAAATTATCACTTGAGGCTGAGCGATGAAAATCTAATTCAATTGGCAAAGTTGACTGAAGAGTATCACGAATCAAAAACTTGGTTCCCAATGCCTTATTGGGTAAGATTATTTTCAGAAACCTCTGATGTGAACGTAATACATGAACAATTAGAGAAGGCCAGCGTAAAAGTATTTGGTATGGAAATTCACGCAGAAGACCCAAGACATGGGAGAATAAGATGATTCAAGAATATACTTTATATAAGCAAGATGCCAAAGGAAGAATCCGTTTGTGGAGAATATCGAATGATGATGGGTTGATTCTCCGTGAGTCTGGTCTCATTGATGGTGATAAGGTTGAGACTGAGGACTACATTGAAGAAGGCAAGGCCAACCGAACTGTGGAAGAGCAAATTGATCTGTTCATGAACTCCAAAGTCAAAAAGAAAATTGACGCAGGTTACGTTTATGACTTGGAAGAGGCAAAAGCAAATAAGCCTACGAATGCTTTAGGTTTAACCAAGCCTATGCTTGCCAAGAGAGTTGACAGAGTTAAGCTTGACCAAATTGATTTTGGTGGAGCAGTAGTCCAAAGGAAATATGATGGACATAGGTGTATGGTGTCTTGGGTTGATGGAAGAGCTTTTGCCTACTCTAAGAATGGGAAAGAGTTGACAGCAATAACAGAGATTTTACATTCATTAAACTGTCTTGCTTTGGGGTTCAATGGATCAACTTTGGATGGAGAGCTATATTGTCATGGAAAATCACTACAAAGAATAAGTTCACTTGCTAAGAAAAGACAACCTGAAACTTCTGAGCTTGTTTATGTTATATATGATGTTGTATCAGACAAAGGATATCGTGATAGAATGGATATGCTAAAGCATATGTATGCCTATTACAATGATTTTGAAAATATAACAGGGGCGCCTTCAATACCATGCGATGACTTCTCTCTGGGGAACCTTTACAAAATCAGAGATGAACAAATTGAATTGGGCTATGAAGGATTAATAGTTAGAATAGATGGAACTGGATATGAAGATGGCAAGCGTTCAACTAATCTTTTGAAGGTCAAGAAGTGTATTGATGGAGAATTCCTAGTCAAGAATATAATCCCATCCAAAGACAACTGGGGGATATTGGTGTGTATTTCTGATAATGGTTCAACATTTACAATGTCTGCGCCTGGCACTCACGCAGAAAAAGAAGAGTGTTTATTAAATAAAGAAGCATATATTGGTAGACTAGTAACTGCTGAGTATGCTAACCTCACTGACGATGGAATACCTTTCCATCCCATAGCCAAAAATTGGAGAGAAACAGAATGAGTGATAAAATAGTAATTTTAGGAGCAGGGATGGCAGGACTATTAGCTGCCAATATGATGCGCCACAGAAATCCTGTAGTCATGGAAATAAAAGGTGAATTGCCACATAACCACGGAGCACTTTTAAGATTTAGAAGCAATTCTGTCTCAGCTGCTACAGGAGTTCCATTCAAAAAGGTGAATGTGTCAAAAGCAATTTACCATAATGGAGATGTGCTTAGCAGTCCAAACATATTAGTTTGTAACAAATACTCACAAAGAGTATCAGGAAAGGTGACTAATCGCTCAATATCAAATTTGAATGATGAGACTAGATACATCGCTCCAGATAATTTCATAGAGTGTGCAGCTCGTGGAGTGGAAATTAGATATGGGATAAATCTTACAACAGATGATTTTACTGATATTGCATTATCTTCTGGAAATCCAATTATTTCTACAATACCAATGCCAGCTTTGATGCAGAAATTGGACTATCCTGATAGAGACAACAGCAAATTTGATTATTCACCTGTAGTTTCCTATAGGTTGACTATTGATAATGTTGATGCCTATCAAACAGTTTACATTCCTGATCCTGTAGACTCTCATTTCTACCGCGTTTCTATTACAGGTCATGTAATCATATTTGAAACAACTCGTGACGACTTAGACATGAAAGAGGTCATTAGCGGGATGCAGGATATACTTTTCAAAGGATTTGGGATTTATGGGTGGGTGATCGCTCCAGAGTATATAGAGAAGGTCCACCAAAAGTATGGCAAGCTTATATCTGGAAACAGAAAGTACGCAAGAAGATTCATATCTTGGGCAACAACTGAACGCAATGTTTATTCTTTAGGCAGATTCTCCACATGGAAGCAAATATTGATGGATGATTGCGTCAGAGATATAAATGTTATTGATAATTTAATTGAAACTGAAAACTACAGAGGGTAATACTATGAGTATCATAAAAGAACCAAAAGTCAATTTGTTGGACTATACTGGGATGGGGATGTTGGACCCAAACTGGGCAGCTAAGAAGTTAATATACACAAAGCGCACTAGATTGGAGCAAAGTCCTGAAACATGGAAAGATACTTTTGATCTATCAGGAAAAGAGTTGGAAGAAGAGCTACATTATGTAGCAAATTCAGTTAGAAGTAGCTGGGAGTTTGTAGACTTCACATTCCAAATATCTAATGTTGGAAGAGGATTCACACATCAAATGGTGAGAACGAGAACTGCTTCTTATGCTCAGCAATCTCAAAGAGTTGTTGATATGTCAGGATTTGATTATGTAGTTCCTCCTTGTATTGATGCAGATGAAAAGGCACTCGACAAATATTCTGAGGTAATGAGCAAGATTGACGATGGATACAAAGCATTGGTTGATATGGGGATGCCTGCTCAAGATGCCCGTGGTGTGTTGCCAACTAATGTGGGCACTAGCATAATTTGCTCCATGAATCTTAGAACGCTTGCGGATTTATGTGGGAAGCGAGACAATCCCAGAGCAGAGGGTGAATATCATAAAGTGTTCAAAGGTATGGCAAAGTGCGCTCTTGAGGCTATGCCTTGGATTGAATACTTTTTGTATCCTCCAAGAATGGAGACTCCTGCCTTAGATGAGATTCTTATTACATTGAGAGGTGACAGGTCTCCAGTGGAAAATAATCTTTTAAATGATGCAATGAAAGAAATTGATCGACTAAAGAAGGTTTGGGGGTAAGTCATGAATGAAGATGAACTAATATTGCTAAATGCTATCTTAGACAAATATGAAATGAATTTGATAACTGCGATTTGGATTTTGAGAATAAGAAACAATCCATGTTGTACAGTCAATGATATTGCTACTGGAGTGAAAGATGCCAACAATATTAGGGTATCTTTGAAGCATCGCGCTCTTTCCCAATTCGTTGATACAAAAATTGGAGTTAGCAATGGTCAAGGCAGACCACCATTTCTATTAATAGTCAACGAACGAGGGAACAATATTTGCGAGGATTTAGATGGGCTAATTAGAAAGGGCTAAAAATAGCTCTTTTATTTAGTAATTCTAGCCCCTACAAGGGCTATTCTAGCGATTATCTCCCCTATATCTATCTAATCGTATAGGGGAGAGCCTAAAAGGGGCTTAAAACGTCTATTTTCCTCTATCTTGTATAAAGGTAAAATTGCCCTCTAATATGGTAGAAATTTCAGAAGCACCATCAACCATTTCAATATCATAGAAGAAATCACCAATTCTATCAGAATCTCCAGCACTGATTGGGAATGAAACTCTTCCATTAGGTCCATCAGTTATTGTCCCAGTAGATTGAAATTCATAATCTGCTGATTCTGGAGCCTCCAACTGAGTCACAGATAGTGTAAAAGTGAATCCTGTTATGTCTAAAACTGCTCCAGCAGAATCCGTCAACGAAAGATTAATTGATTTGGTATCACCTCGCTTTCTGATGATATTAGTTTGGGGAACTTCGCCCACCGTAGTTACATTAGCTCTAGACATTTTTATTCTTCCACAGTAATAGTTAAATTGTCATCAACATCAGAAGACAAATCAGATTCATCTATTGAAACTGAAATATCATCCTCTATTGAAACTTGTAAATCCATTGCCTCAACAGCAACTCCAATTCCTTCTTCATCAATAGACACATCAAAGCCACTTATGAAAAAAGTAGTGCCAGAGCCTCCAGCATTTAAGTTGTTCAGGTGATCCCTAACCATGTTTGGAGAACCCAAAGTGCTAGCTTCCAGCAGCAATTCTCTAAAAGTTGCCATTATGTCTCAGTATCCAAGAATGCTTGTACAATGTCGGCAGTTCTTCTCTGATCTTTTATGGTTATTGTAGCAGCAGGATCAACCTCATACTCATAACAATCTCCACGGATGCACAAAGTTCCACCAGAACAAGTTGCGTCAACCCAAACTTTCCCGCCATAAACTTCAAGAACTGTTTCCCCAGCAGTCATGTTAGTCAGTCCAATATCACCATGCCAGTCTTCTGCCGTGAGGTTGTGTGCTCCAATATCAAAAACAGGGTATGCGTCTCCATCTGCCATATCATAACATTCAAATAGGGAAGTGCTACCATTCAATTCTATGCTAGATAAGAAAGCGCACTTTTCAAAGAATCCAGATACAGCAGTTATTGCTGCAATACTACACCTAGTTATTGTGTTCAACCCATCAAGCTGACCCATCAAAGTCATGTTCTCAACACTACAACCTGTTACATTTGCAGCATCTGCAGCAGTCAAAACCACATATGGGGAGACTCCTTTGAAATTATATCCTAAGCTATAGTCTTGATCAACCAGAGTCATACTTTCAAGAAAAGTAAATGATCTTATTCCTTGCGTTGTTGCTATAGTTAGTGCATCATCCAAATTCTTAGCTGGTATTTTGAACGTCCCAATTGGAGTTGAAACGCCATCTTCCCCAGTCGTTGGATTTATTACTACATGGCCTTGGTAAGCAGAAGCCAAAAGAACTTCCAAATCCACTAGGCCAGCAGAATTAGCTGATCGAACTGAAACTTGGTTTACATTAACTCTGTCCCCAACATTAGAATTGGCCCCAACTAAGTTCACAGCATATTGTCCATCTTCAAATGTAACAGTGTATGGCTCTAGTATCTCTATAGAGCGAGCAAGGGTAACGCCTCCAACTGTAAGAGTTGTATTGTGATTATGAGTACTATCAAATACCACCCCTTCTTCACTATCGCCAATATCCCTCAACTCCAATCTAAAAGCATTCAGGTCAAGCTGTCTGATTTCAGTAGGAGTAGATTGTATCAGCGTCATATCTGCTCTAGGAACAAAAATGACGTTAGTTAGTCTGTCTATTGTTATTGCCATATGTTTTACTCGTCAGGTTGTAAAGCAATCACAGAAGAAAATCCAGTAACATCTACTACAGTTCCAGTGGTAGTTGATGGGACTTTGTATGGTGACACTGAACCTTGCCTTGCTTTTATTCTAATATCCAACCCAGAAGGATCAAAAGCGCTTTCATAAGTGAAAGATGTATCTTGTATAATTCCAGATGAATCAGTAAGACCTGTTAATAGCACATCACCATCAGTTATCGTTCCCGCAGTCTCTGTTGCTTTTATTTCAACTCTAGCATTTTCAATAGGAGTTCCTGCATCGTCAGTTACTGTGACTTTGATTGTGACCGGTGCTACTGACACAGTTACAGTGGCCCCTGCTGTCCTTATACTAGGAGTAGTAGCTCCCGCTTGTACATTTATTGTAAGAGAGCCGCTGCCTACGTTGACATAAATTGCTTCATTGCCTGTAGAGCCATCTGTTCCAGCATATCCCGTGAGAGTAGAGTCCCAATCCATAGAGCCTCCGCCTACAGATGAAAGCTCCACGGCATGTCCTGTTCCATCGCTAGCAAATTCACAAGTATTTATGTCCTCCAAATCATCACAAAACACAGCAGAGCTGGCACGATTCTCATCAATGACGCAATTTGTTAGAGTTGCACCATTCAACGTTATGCTATCTGAATCTCTCCAAGTGACTCCTGTTAAAGTGCTATTGGACCTTAAAGTGGTCGTGCCAATTGAAGTGTAAACTCCTCCAGTTACAGTGAAAGTAGGATTGTTGCTTGTGACAGTTATAGTTCCTCTGTTAGTTGTTCCAAGCGCTTTTATGTTTATTGTATCCCAAGTACAAGTGGAGCTTGCGTGGTCTATAATTATCTCGCTAAAATCAGACGCAGCGTGAATAGTATCAGGTATGATGATATCAACGGCAGAATCATCAAAATAGCAAAGAGTAGCAACCTGAGAATTATTTTGACCAATAGCAAACTTGCCTTGTAGTTCATAAGCACCATTAAAACTAGTTAGGATTCCCCATCGATTTGCCACTAAGTCATTCTCAGTAGAAAATCCATCAAAGGTAGCAGGGTCACCAACTTCACCCGCAGTTAGGTATGCTCCAGTTCCAACTCGAATAGCATCCACGCTAAACTTAGCAGTAGCAATAGAGTCAAATCTCATTCCAGCACTGTCAGGAGAGGTGCCAGGTGAGCCAACCAAAGTTCTGTAAGGAGATGACCCATTGGAAGTATTAACAAAATCTATAGGGTAGCAGCGTCCAACTCGACCGCCTGCACCATAAGTGTCATTTCCTTCAACGTGAAATTCAACATAAGCAGTCGTGCTGTCTCCTATTATTACTTTGGCTCCTCCATTTGCTATTGTATCAAATGCACCAGGACTTGCAGCAAAGCCCCATACATAAATATGATTCCCTCCTGTCAAGTCAAATGCACTTCCATCTTGATACAGTGCACCGCGCTGGTTTGCACCAGAGACACCTCTCTCAATGGAGTTTGTTCCCTGCATAGAAAAAGTTGAAGATGCGACCATGCCTCCAGAGCCGATGGCAGACCAACCAGTGGTTGATTCTGCCAAGTCGATATCTGTGAGGTCTTCAGTATATGAAGGAGCAGCCATCAGGATTACTCGTCAGATACACGAGCTACAGCAGCAGAACCGCCACCAGAACCCAAAGTAGCAGTTGCTTCATATGGAACAGTGGGGCTAGGCTCACCGCCATAACGTCTGCGCACGACAAGAGTTCTGCTTGCATTGAACACAGTAGTGAAGTTCAGAGTAGTTCCTGAAGTTATTTCCTCATCAATGTAAGAAACAAACATATTATTTCCAGCAGTAGCATTATCAGAACTGAAGTCTGTACTGGTAATTGTAAACGTGCTACCTGTATAAGAAGAATAATCAATTCTAATATATTTGCCTGAATCAGTTTGAACTCTTATAGAGCCAGAAGCAGGAGTATCAACAGGAATAACAGTATCAGATACAATGCTAGTTACAGCGGCACCCGTGAGTGTCGCATTCAATCCTAATTGGGCTACATCTAGCACTCCAGCCAATTCAGGACCAACCAACACATAATCTTCATTGGCTACCAATCCAGTAACTGTAAAGGTTACATTATTAGGTGGCTGGTTCGCAGTTCCAGTTAAATCAATAACCAAATCAGCAACAGCCAAATCATCAGCACCAATACCTAAACCATATGCGCCGATGATAGCAGAACCAGTAGATGCTCCAATGAAAGGCAAGGAAATAGTTTTAGCAGATACAGTAACATTCACATCAACTGTTCCGCCACCATTGCCTGTGATAGTCATACCGTCTGTTGGCAGCACTCCTGTAAGGAGTTGTATCCAAATTTCAGTAGCGGCAGTCGTACTATTTGTAGCCAGCAATTGTCCAGTTCCTGCAGTAGCTCCAGTCCCCCAAGATAAAGATTCAGGCTCCACTAGAGTTCCTGTAGGAGTGTCTACTGTTATTGAATGGGTAATACCTCGAAAGATATCTGCGCTCAATCCATATAAAGTTGAAACAGTTCCCTCTCTTTGTAGCCACTGAGCATATTCATAGAAATCATTCTTAGAGTTAGCACCAAGCTCCCAATCACTGTAATAGAATTCATCAGTGGTGTTGCCATCTGCATCAATCCCTTGGTAGCCTTCTATGTTGGTGATGTCAGCAATAGCTCCAATAGTAGCCTCAAGAGTTTGGTTATTCAAGTTGCTATCAGCTTTCAGAGCAAGTACATTATTACCACGGTTAGTCCCGCCACCAATAGAAAACTCAGTATATTGAGTTCCATAAACTCTCTGAGTACCAATTAATCTACGACCATCAATATCAGCACCAGCACTTCTAACTAACACTAAAAATCTGTGCGTAGTAGATGAAGCAGCATCTTCAACAGCAGCGATCATTTTTGCTTCATTCCAGAAATCGTTTGTAATCCTAGCACCATTTTGAATTACTTGTATGCTAGCTGAATTACCAAACACTTGAATGCCATCATAAATATCATCACCACCCTCTTGGGTAATTGATGTATCATACAGATGTTCTGCTGCAGTTTGATCAATGTTAAAGCCATTAAGCAAAGTAATGTTTGTATCAACACCACCTCGTTGAGAAGGAACTTCATCAATGATAGATAATTCATCATCACCAGAGTCAACTTCTTGGTCAGCAAAATCTTGAAGCGCTCTATGTAATTCAATTCCTGTGGCATATGTAGGAGCAGACCCTGCGTGGGCATCCCCAATATATCTGATGTTCCCATTGGACCGTGTTATAGTCCAGTCTGTTGCGTCCCAAGTCATAATTTAATCCTCTTTGTTAAAGTCAGTTATACACTTTTCATAATAGAATCTTACAGCATTCCTATCTTTGATTGCTTTCAAAGCACTTTGGGTGTTCTCAGCTAGCTTCTTATAATCACTTTCATATAGCCCAATTACTTTTAAGCCTTCATCGTCAGTAGCAACAATGAAGGTTATCTTCTTCCATTTAATTTCATCCAAAGCAGGAGCAGCAGGACATATGATTTTAGTTTTCTTGTACTCCACCACTGGAACCATTATCTTCTGTGGCTTCTTGAAACTGTAGCCGCAACCTGTCAGTAGCGCGGTTAGCAAACCTAACAACAAGACTTGCCTTTTTCTGCATAAGCCTTTCAATACGCCCGCATTCTTTCTCAAATACTTCAAGTGCATCACTTTTCTCCTTTACTGTAGAACCCAATTTGCTTTCTAGCACTTTTCTGTTTTGGATTGCTGTATTGTATTCATCTCTCATTTCATCTTTTTCTTTGGAGCAATTTTCAAGATGTTCAGCCAGAGATTTATTTGCAACTTCATAATTCTCAATTGCTGCTTCTTGCTTAGCAATTATAGCCTTCATATCTCCATATTCATCCATAACCCACCAGATGCCTATTGCTACTGATACTCCTAGTACGGCATAGATGGCGTATTTGCCATTGCCTCCAGTGAATAAGTTTTTAACAAAACCCAATACTGCTAAAGCATCTGCTATCATTTCCCTTCTCCATCATCATCATTGTGATTATCTTGGCGAAGATTTTCAAGAATATATTTGAAAGCCCCTATCACTGCTAGATATATTGAAATGAAACCAGCAGCTGCTGCCTCATTTAGACCATTAGAGTTTTCTTTAAACCACTCCCACGCGTCATATCCTAGCCAAAGAAAGAAAACAGTAATTGCCAAATAAATTAGCCGATATTGTTTTATTACTATGTGACCTGGTGTTTTCATGAACCTGCTACCTCTTTTCTGAGAAGCTTCATCTTCAACTCATGCTCATCTTTCGCACGTCTATCATTTTCTAACAGCAAAAGATGGGCAGTCACTTCACGCTTGTTACGCTTAAAGTTGAAATATATTGCCGTCATCGATAATATTATGCCTATGAGAATGCCAACCTTACCTATCTCTGCTGGGATCATTTCTATGAATGTCACAAATCCTGTTCCTGCTGTTGTCGCACCCAGTGCGTGGGCAGTCTTCGCATCTTCCAGAGTGTCTGTGAGCATTTTCATGAGAACGAATTTCATTATGATATCTTCTCTTTGTTTGTCTGCATTTGAATAGGGCTGGCAGTATAGCTGCGATAAAAGCTAAAGCCATTCCAACGTATTGTAGCATTTCCCAAATCATCGCCTTTTCCATTTGCAATAGATACAAGTAAAACTAATACAAATAATGCCCTAGTGATAATGTTGTATATATCGGGTTCAAATCCCAATTCATACATAGCACATCCTGCAGCATTAGCGTACATAAACCATAAACATAAAGTTTGAATCCTTACCAATGTAGCAGTTGGATTCTTGACTCTATAAAGCACACTTATGATTGCTAAATCACATACTGCTGCACCAAAATAATATGTAAAGCCCCAATTTGCGCCAAAGCGCTCATCTAACATTTGAAAGCATGCGCAAAAAACTACAAATGCCCAAATTGAAAATGCATCAACAAATCTATTCCTGAATAAAGATGTTAATGCTATTGAATAAAGCATGTAGCCTGTAAAATTGACTTCATACATTTATTTTTTGCCCTTTCCTTTCCCTTTGGTTGTCTTGCTAGTCTTGCTAGTTGTTGTTTTCTTTTTCTTTCCATTACCGCCAGCCATGCTATTTGCTCCCATTATGTGTAAAAGAATAATGATTCCCATCATTGAATCTGCCGCCCCAAGTAGCCAGCTCATTCATGGACTCCCATTTTTCACCAGGAATCCTGTGGTCCTCATTTGAAGATAAATACTTTCCATCTTTAAATAAATTCAAATCAGCTGCCAACTTATATTTGTGACAACTGCTTTTATGTCCATAGCCTTTCTTTTCGCCAACTGCTCCGTGAAGTCTTGGGTCCCTGAATACATCTCCCAACCTAACTTCATACCCATTTTGATATAGCCAGATAATGAACTTGGCCAAGGTAATTGTGAACAATTCTTGCTTAGAGCCCAATGTCATAATAATTTCACCTTTTTCAATTATCTCGTAGCTAGATAGAAGCCTCTAGCCCTTATAGATTCGTAGTATAATCTATCTAGGCTAGATAGTCTCTATATATCTTGCTACGCATTAACAATAGCACTTAGCGTATAAGACTGGCTTTCCAAAGTAGTAGTTCCACCATCATCACTGATTGATATTGTCATTTGTAGAGAGTTATTTCCAACCTCAGTTTGAGAAATCCAAACTTGTCTGCTGGAAGTCAATGGCTCCCAAGTTCCAGAAGCGCCAAGCACAGAACCAAATGGCCCAGAATCTCCAATTCCAGATTCAGTGCCGCCCGTCTTATCAATCTTCACATGGTATCTGTTTCCGACATCTGCGCTCTTTGGGTCCACCCAATCATGAGCAAGGAATCCAAATATGTCTTGGTATTTGGTAATCTCTCCGCCAAGAGTCACGGCAAGACCAACTCTTGAGTCAGTAGGGTCATTGGTAACTTGTGTAAATGTGCCGCCTGGATATGAAACAGTTTCTCCTCCAACTGCCGCAGTATTAAATGTTTGGTCAGCAGAAGTTGTAGAATTAGTAGCAGCATCAGCAGAAATAACTCTGTAGTGATATTCAGTTCCACCAGTCAAACCAGTCAAAGGCTCAGAGTGATTAGTTGTTAAGTTGGTGTTCAAAGTAGTAGTGCTTCCATAAGAATCAGTAAGCCCATACTCAACCTGAGAATCTGCTCCCTCATCAGTCGTCCAATTTATTGAAGCAGATGTTTCACCAACGCTAGATTCCCCTATAGCAGATATAACAGGCCCAGTAACATCAGCCCCTGAATCAGTAGTCAAAGTTTGATTTGATGATTCCCCAGTAAGCAATTGCTCACTCTCAGATAACACCTTAAAGTTGTAAAGAGTGCTAGCAGTTAAGCCAGTAATTGTTTGACTATGAGAAGTCACCAAATCAGTATCTTTTGTAGTGGAGCTTCCATATCCTGTTGTCAAGCCATATTCAATTTGACTAGATGCTGGTACATTCGTCTCCCAAGTTATTGTAGCAGTAGTATCAGATTGAGATTGTACGACCACCAAACTTATTACAGGAGCACTGTCTATCAAACAAGGGTCGTCGCCTCCACCTTGTATATAGTTTGTTACAGTAGACCCATAAACGCAAACAGTAGCTCCATTAGCAATTATGGCTTTCCCTTTTGCTCCTCCAGAATTGGTACCTGACCCAGTTCCATCTTCACCCCAATCTCCACCTGCTCCAGAATCAGGAACAGTACTTGCGTTAGCAGTACTAGCTTTGGCAGCACCTCCAGTCCCAGAAGTTGAGCCTGCGTTTCCATCATCAGCATGAGTAGATTCATAATACAGACCTTCTTGAAGTATTTGTCCTTTTGGTCCTGCTGGGCCTAAGTTATAGCCTGCTCCGCCACCGCCACCAACTCCTCCAATAACTAGTGTTCCAAAAGGTGCATTCAAATCAGTCCCAGTTCCAGCTTGTGAGCCACCACCGCCACCACCTGGAGCAACCAGCTTCCCATCTGCTGTATATCCAGATATGGAGCCAGCAAGATATATATCTGTATCGACACCTTGAGCATCATAGCAAGTTCCAGCATCACCTCCATCTAGCCCCTGATGCAATATATCTGCACCTCCAACTATTGACTCATATACTCCACCAGAGCCACCAGAGCCACCAAATCCTTGCCACTCGGCAGCATTTATAAGGATTACAGTTAGCTTAGACCCAGCAGCAAAATTGCCAGCAATTACAGAAGTTGTATCAACTCCACAAAACACTCCCCCATCTAAAACGAAAGTGAGTTGGACAGGTTGGGAAGGAGCGCCAGCAACAACATGTAAATTTATCTCGCAATTTACTCCTGCTAAAGTAAATACAGAATTGTCAGAGAAAGCAGCTTCATAAGTCAAAGCCTTTATCAAATAGTGTCTAGATACTTTGCCAATCCGTGGAGTTATTTTCAACACTTGTCCTCTAAGTTCCTTTTGTGTTCCATCAAAATCCTGTACCTCGTCACTAGAAAATGATACAATATCTCCTGTGCTAAAATCCAAATACCTTTCTTGTGTCCTCCAATTATATTCAACTGGCTTCAATCCAAACCTGCTAATAAACCTTTGAGTCAGCAAGTTGGCACTATCTCTGGATATCAAAGGATTTGGCTCAAACTCTTTGTTCTTTTCTTCTCCATAATATCCAGCACCTTCAAGAGTAGCATTGGTGTAGGAAGACACGCCAGAATAATGTTGCTTGCTATCCTCTTCAGCCAAGAACTGTTTGGTGTGGAAGATATAAGCACTAGTAAATCTCAAGTCCTCACGGTTTTTCTTTTTGAGGGTTTCAAAATCAATATGCTTTCCTTCTTCAATTACCAATGATGTTTCTTTCCAAACGCTTATAGCAGAAAGTTTTACTTCAGTGGCAATAGGGTCATACCACATATCCAATAAGAATGATAAAAGTATTTTCTTTATTTGGAAATTGGCATCTTCAGATATGTGCCAGAGAGTATTGATTCTAACTCCATTTTGCCACTCATCAACTTCAGTTGCCCAATCAGCAGTTGGAAGTTTTCCAGCGTCAATTCCAATAGAAAGAAGAATTATTTCAAGCAAATCATCTATTCTTTCATCGTCACTTATATGACAGATTTGAATATGATCGCCATCAGAATGCTTATCAGCATTATTTCTAGTCAGAGTTTCTCCAGAAGTTGCCGCAACTATGTCATCCCCTCTAGCAAGAACTGTTACAGTAGCAGTAGCAGTGCCTATATTTGCTACGCTATCTATCAAGAAGAATTCAGTACCAATGAATAATACTTGACCAACCACATACGTTATGTCTGCATCAACAGGAATTGTAAGGTCTGAATCATTCAAATCACCTCGCAAAGAGCCTTCAGTTTTAACTGGCCATTGATTCTTGTCAGCATCAGCCTTAGTCAATTCATCTTTGCCTTGTAGAATGTAAACATCTTTCCCAGCTCCTACAAAAGTATCAATTTGATAATGTTTAGTCAAAGCGTCAGCCTCAACGTACCCAGACCCATCATCTTTTATGTGAAAGTATTTGATTCTAACGTTATTGTTCACGAGAATATTTCTGGCTTCAAACTTACCAAGAAAAGTTCCATGAGGGCTAGGATTAATTGGGCTAGGGTCACCAGCAAAATCAGCAAAAGATATTGTAACAGAGCCTCTTCCTGCCAAGCCTTCTGATGGCTTTAGCTCTGTTGGGTTCTCTGTAATTGAATTTATGACTCTATGTATAGGGTCATCAATTACTATGCTACCATCTCCTGCTGTTCTTTCACTACCAAATTGAATAGGAGTATTTGGACTAGCAAAATAATATGTTTTTGTGGCAGTGGGAGACTGCTGAATACAAGTCAAAGGTGTGTAATAACCCTCGCCACTTCCAGTAGGCAAAGTACAATTTCCTGTAATCTCAAGAATATCAATTTCAACTATTTGAAACTGTTCTTGCTTTACAGCTGCTCTATTGGTGTCAAAATCTGTCACCTTTTATACTCCTGTGTATGCAGAATATGAAAAGGAAACTGATTGCAGATTCCGTGTCTTGGAGTGCGCCTTTGGAGGATTCAACTTGGTATTGAAACACATATATGACGAGTCTGGCGTCTCTTCATCCTCAAGGATAAAGAATGCTGTGGTAATCATATAATCTCCCAAATCTCTAAATTCATTTCTGGCTATTGTAGTTGGCATGTTTGGTATAGATAAGACTGCTTGTGTGGATATTGATCTATTCAAGATTGAAATTGGTGCAGCTGCTCCATTAACAATGACTTGCTGTTTCTTTGATGGAGTTAGCCATACGCGCTTATACCCTGCTTGCTCTCCGCTGTTTGGAACATCAAATGTGGCTCCAGCAGCAACATGAGTAACAATCATAACAGTTGAATCAGAGCCTTGCTTGTTGAATACTAATTTTATCACATCAACATCAGTTTGATTAAAATAGAAAGTCAAAACGCTCTGCCTAGTACCCAGAGTATAGCTATACACAGATACATCATCAAAGAATATTTCTACAGTTCCAATTAGAGTGTGCCCAGCAATTGAAACATATGATATGGAAGTTGTTTCTGCTAAAGTAAATTCAAATTCCATTGTAGCATCTATTCCAGCACCAGCATAATTTTCAGAGAAGTCATATCCCTTTATGTTGTCTATGTCTTGGCCGCTATCATCAGAGTTAACTGCTATAGTGGATTCTGTCAAAACATTACTTGATGATATTTTCATTATGTTGAGCCTTTTGATTTTCCATTCTTCTGGGAATTATTTAATGCGTCAGCTAATGCCTCTGCCACAGTATCTCCTGCCTCTGCTTCAAATCTTATGACTTGAGCATTGCTATTAAAAGAGCCATCAGCGCCTGCAACAGTATCGTCAACTTTTACATCTTGGAACTCTTCTGAGCTTGATGACGAGGAATCATCTGACAAATCTGGAGCAGCTACTGGAGTTGGTGCATTTGATCCCCCCTCAAATTCTTGGCTAGCAATAGCAGCTATTTCCAGCGCTCCTGCTATACCTGTAGCAGCCGCTAGAGGGTAATTTGGTAGAGCCTCTGTAACGGCTGCTGCAGTATTAACGAAAGCCTCTGAACCCTTTTGTATCTTCTTTATATAAAAAGCGGCCTTAGCAGCCTTCTCACTCTTCTTTCCTAGCGTTTCAATAGCTCCTATAGCCGTATTCAGCGTTAGATTCTCCAGACCTGCTTTTGCTCTTGCTTCTTTCTGCGCAAGCTTGATTCTTTCTTCCATTCCTTTGCGATTAATCTTATCAACATTTAAAGCATATTGCTCTTCATTAATCAGCTTCTTGTCAAGCAATTGCTCTTGTAATTCCAAATCAAGCTCAAGACGTTCATACAAACGTTCAAGATCAGTCTCAGCCAGTTCCTCTAAGCCAGCGCGATATTCATCATCCAGCTCTTTGCGCTTTTCTTTTGCCTCAATCTCCGTGAGTAGCTTCGATTCCTCAGCTTGGTCAATTAACTCTTGCTCTGATTCAAGTCTCGCTGCGAGAGCTTCCACGGCTGTCTGGTCTGCGGCAGCTTGGTCTTCTTGTCTCTTCTGGATATCATCCAATCTGCGCTGTCTTGAGTTCTGGAGAGCTTCAAGTTCTTTCTTTTCTTTTGCTGATACTTTTGCGCCATCTCCACCATCTTCTCCCTCAATCTTAAATTGACTTAGAACATCGCCATTTTCATCTTCATTTGCCTTTCTGCGTTTTTCCCTCTCTTGTAAGAACTTCTCTGTTAATCCTTCGGCATTCTTTCGCTTAACCTCAGTGGCTGCAATATCAGCTTCCATCTCAGCAAATATTCCATCAATAGTATCTTGTCTAATTGAAGCATTTCTGGCCAAGGCAGTATCCAATCTTTTCCCTGCTGCCTCAATAGTATCATCTGTAAATATAGCAGCAACTGCGTCAACCAAGTATTCAGACCTATCTATAAGATTGTTTACAAAATCTAGAAACTCAACAGTGGCAACTTTGATGAATGCTCTAAAGTGCTCAGGGAAGTTAGAAAATATTTTTCCAGCCATATCAACAGATTCTTCAGAGGCATCTGGAATCTCATTCATCAAACTATTCCACATATCTCCAATTGTGCTAAATAATCCATCCAAATCTTTACCAAAACCAGCAAATTGTTGGAACACTGCATCAAGCCTTGCCTCTACTTCTCCGCTGTTTATCATATTAGCAAATTCTTCAAGTTCAGCATTAGCAAACGAGAACATCTCGCTAATTAGTTCTGTAAAACCTGCGTCTCCAATTCCCTTGGCTATTCTGTCTACATTGTCTCCAAAGTTAGACATCAATCCATTTAGAGTATTGAATTGCTCTTCCATAGCTCCAGCAAAATTCTCATTACCAATAGATTGTAAGAATGCTGTTATTTCCTCTGCGTTCTTTCCAACTCTGGTAGTTTGTCCTTGGAATGTAAATGCTACTTCATCTCCAATGGACTTAGATTTGATACCAAACTCTTTCAGTCTTTCAAATTCACCAGTAGCAGCATCTGCTACAGCTTCAATCATTTGACTCAAATCTTTTCCAAGAGCAACAGCAGTATTGCCGTATGATTGAAGTGCTGCCTCACCTGGGTCCAAACCCATATTTCTTAACTTCACAAATGCTTCAATGGATTTGTCTATGCTAAATGGGGTGGTTGCTGCAAAATCTTGGAGGGCTTCCATAGCCATTGCTGCATTCTCAGTAGAGCCTGTAGCAGTTTTCAAACTTGCTTCATAAGTTTGGAATTTTTTGGCAACATTTATTATCCCAACACCAACAGCAGCTACAGCTGTAGCAGCAGCCAATACATGGAACTTTAAATTTGAAGAAGATTTGGCAGTTGAATTCTGCCGCTTGGACATTCTTTTTAAATCTTTGGTTATATCATCTACAGCTTTGTCAGTGACCTTAGCAGATTTGCGCATGTCTGCCATGTACTCATCGACTTTGGCATCCATCTCAACAATTAATTTTTCTATTTCAGTAGCCATTATCTATTTTTCCATCGCAATACAATTTCCCTTTCACCTCTGACTAGTTGTTCTCTAGACATTTGCTCTTGCTTATTTGGGTCATTGTTATGATCAGTTATCAAATCAGTAAATCTTGATAGCGGTGTCTTCCAGAATTCATCAGCAGACATACCAAGTATTCTTATTGCTGATGAAATCCAATCTTGTATGGGTATTTCTTGTGCATCTTTTTTCTTTTGCTTTATGAACGTTCTAAATTTATCAGATTCTATCTGTCTTTTTTTTTAAAAATTCCAATCAGAGCAAAATAGCAAACGTCCACGAACAAAACTGGATAAGATTTAGTCATCGCACCATTATCAGTAACTCTAGGAAGAACTCCATCCATAAGAACTGCTTCTTGAATCTCATCAAATTGGACTTGAGAATCCATTTCATTGGCAGCCAAGAAGAAAAGTATTGCAGCATCTTCCATAGATATTGATCTAGACAATATAGCAGCTCGCTCAACTATATTGTCACACTCAGTAGAATCTTGGAACGCATATATGGCATCTACAGCAGCAGAGTTAAAACACTTTCCAGTTTCAGTTTTGAACTTGGCTATGACTCCCATGTTAATTCTCAATGGGTAAACTCTATCATACAAAGTTATTTTCAATTCGCCATCATAGGCATTAGTTGGGGTTGTCATTAGTCTGCTCTCACCTGTACATCTTGCGAAGTAGAGTAGTTATTTCTTACTAGGAAATAGATTTGCGTAGCGCTCCCATTTCTAGCTCCATATAAGTCAGCATCACCTGTATCCCTAGCATATTTGCGAGCAATAACAGAATCTACTGCTGATACAGTTTCCCAAACTGCTACCTCTAAATTCTCTCCATCCTCAACCGTGACTAGATTGGAGTAGCCTGCTATGTCGCTTGGGTCTAACTGGAATGCTACCCAAGTGTTTGCCGCAGCAGATATCACGGAACTTGAAGTATTCAGCGCAAGATTTGCTTGAGAAACAGCAGCAATAGCATTGGCTTGAGTATTTGATCCTCCAACTCCATCTTGATCAAACTCTCCAGTAGACTGAAGAGTAACAGAAGCAGTTATTGCATCATTATCAGGAGAAGATTGTCCAACGCTCGCAACTATCATGGAAGTATTTTTGATGTAATCTGCTCCATCAAACATTCTAAATTGCTCAATTGTTTTATTTTTAGCAGCAGTCTGCATATAAGCATAAGCAGCATCGCTAGAAAATACAAATTCCCCAGATACATCCTTAGTCATGAGGCCTTCTCCAGATAAGAGAGTCCTGAAGCTGCTGTGACCTTTATTGGTAATATCAATCGGAGTTAGTGAAGAAGCATCAGTATGATTCTTTTCACCGCCAACGAAAGTCCAAGTTGCACCAATCAATACTTGAAGTATTAAATTAGTTCCATTCAATTCACCTGACATGATTAAGTCCTCTATTTAAATGCTTGTCTGTACAATTTTTCAGCTTGTAACCAAAATTCTTTTTCAGCAGCCTGAACAGTTCTGCCATCTTGCATCAGTATGCCTACAGAAAATCTAGATATTTTATATAAGTTGTCTGTTGGAGTTGCAATCAAAGTATATAAACATCGTGGATATTTATTTACAATATTTCTCAGCTTGTCTGACTCCAGATTTAAATCAAGCAATTCAAGAATAACTGCTCCATTTACTTCAGAATCCTTGTCGAGATTTGAGAAGTATTTTCCAATCTCAATCAAGAAGGGTAGCTGGTTTTCATAATCAATACAACATAATGCCCAATAAGCATCTTCAATCCCAACTTTGTCTATCAACTCCACAAGACTAATCTTTTTAGCAGTTGCTTTTTTAGTTTCAAAATTGTCCAGCGTTCTTTTCCATCCATGAGAACAGGGAGATTTGCTTCTTATGTCTTTAAGAGAAATTTTCATATCATCTCCACCTAGTCTGGTATAAATATCTGAATGTTTTGTGCTGACCCTTTATTGTTTTTCACTAAAAACATCAGCCTAGTTGCTGTTGGATCATGCGCTCCCATGTTTTCTGATGCAGTGGCAGAAACTGAAGTGGATACAGCAACTTCTGAATCTACTGCTGATACTGTCTCCCAGACTGCCAAATCACAATCTGATCCTATTGATAGTTGAACGCTGTCTAGGTACTGAGATATTTGCCCTGATTCAGACATTTCAAAACAAATCCAGCTTTGAGCAGGACAAGAAATAGTATCGCTGAAAGATGACATTTGGAATAGAGTTTGTGAAGGAGATGCTATGGCATCAGCTTTCGTATTCCCTACTGGTGGAGAAGTGTCCCCAAACTTCCAATAATTAAAATTGTCATCTCTTTCTGTTGATGTTAGCACTTTATCATACATCATTATTTCATCAAGTTGCACAGTATTCTTGGGAACATTGCTTCCATTAGGGAAAGCCCCTATACTAAATAGTCCACCTGTAACAGGGGATGAATTAGTCACTATTGCTGATGTATCAAGATTTGTCTCAGAAACATTATTCACTCTAGTGTCTAGCAACTCTCCAGTAGAATCAAAAGTCACACTAACCCAAGTCCAAATGTTTACCTTAGAGGTATAATCTGTATCAATTACAAATTGAACATTGGCACCATCTCCATCATATAGCAACATAACTAGCTGTTGAGTTCCAGTATCAATAAATTGTATGTTGTATTGATCATTATTTGAAGCACCATTATCGCTGTAACCAAATAGATAGCAGCTGTCTTCAGCAGGAAGTTGAACACCAAACTCTATTGTATAGTCTCCAGATGGCAATTGTAAATCATCTTCAGAAGCTGCCTGAATAGAATCAATACTAACATCAAATTCTTTTGCTTGGGATGCTCCACCAGTAAAAGCAGTGGATGGAGAAATGCTATATCCTGCTGTACTCGCATCTTGCTGATAATCCAAATCTGTTGCTCTTGATCCGTCATCTGCCGCAACTAGACCTGAGGACTCATTCATCCTTACCCAATTGATTGGGGCGAGTGCGGCAATGACTGCTTCAAAGTCTTCTTCTGCTGGAACTTCAGGAGCTGTGCTTGTACTAGTTGCCCACCAACTATATGCGTTGGTAGCGCTATATAATATTCCAGTTTGTGATGCATAAGTTGATATTACATCAATCTTTCCATCAAACGCATTTGCGTCAGGGTCATCTTTCAAAGCAGCAACTCTAAATTGCGCAGTAGTGTGACCAGTACTAACATTTGCCTCCCATCCAGAAGCATCTTCATTTATTATTTCAACATCATTTATTCTTACTACAAAACTAACTCCAGATTCAAAGAATATACTGTAATAAGAGAATCCTGAATCCAAAGCAGCTATAGAAGCAGCAATTATGAAAGTTCTTTCGGTGAATGTGATGTTATCATCAGTTGTATACATAACCAGATTTAGAACATCAGCACTCGCATCATTAACCTGTATTTTAAACAGCTTATCCAATCCATCAGTGGTTACAGCATCATCATCCCAAAAAGAAAGTATTACATCGTTCACAGCTGCTATGTTATTGTTGAACTCTAGTGCAAATTCAATCCCCCATACATTTGACCGTGAGAATACTGTCCCAGTTTGGGTTGTCTCGCCAGCCAGCGACCTTTCTTCAAACCCTGCTATGTTCTTGGAGTCTCCTGCTTGAGAATTTATTGAAGAATCTGCCAACCAAGATGAATCAACTAGAGAATTGTAATACAAAGGCTCTTTGGTGAATCCTGCTGCACCTTTACCTGTATTTGATGCTTTAGTGCCAATGCTTTCATCCAGCCTCCAAAAATCTATACAATTATTTTGATAAACTGCTGTATAGAAGCTGTATGCTGTTGAGCCTCCTGCTCCACCTCCTGCACCTCCACCACCGCTACCATAATTAGGATTGCCTCCATTCTCAATACCGCCACCAAATGTCTTATTGGTGTACTCAGGAGCATTAGCAGAACTAGAAGCAATTTTGATTGAGAATGATGCAGATAATGCAACTCCAGAAGTTGGGGCCTCACTATAATTTACCACCATTCCTTCCAGCGGCTCTTCTGTTAAATTAGGCTTTATGGTTTTAAACTTGTGTATCAATCTTGATGCGGCTGCGTCACGAAATGCCATAAAAGATGCATCAGAGTTAAAAACAACCTCCATAGATACAGTCTCAGTTATCTGTCCATCACCATCAAGCATGCGGTCTGCTTCACCAGCAGACTGGTTAGTTATCATAATTGGTGAAGTAGCCACATTGTGAGTGTGAGAACGCTGGCCTCCAATGAATACATATTCATCGTCAACCAGCATCTGCAGATAAGCACTTATGCCATTGATTTCGTCAGCCATACTAGCTTACACCCAAGTAAATGAACCAGAAGATTGTAGCGCTACTGAGTTAGTTACCTTATCATTATCAGGAGAAGCCTCAGAGAAGCTAGCAACTTGATATAGGCAATCAAAATCATTGCCACCAATCGTGATTCTAAATCTAGTAATAACTTTGGATGAAAATAAAGCACGTAATTGTAAGAAAGCTGCGTTTGAGTTATACTTCAACTCAAGAGCCAAGTCGCAAGACTGTAGGCCTTCAGCATCCAATAGGGCACGGAAACTGCCACTATCCTTACAAGTAATGTCAATTGGAGTATTATTCAAAGTCAAAGTATGACTCATCTGTCCACCAATCTGCGTATATGTTCCTGAATCTGGAGTATCTTCTATTGCTACATAGACACCAGTGCCGTTTGCTTCGCCTGCCATGATAAACCTCTCTATCTATCGTTGAATGTATGAAGTCCAATTGATGGAAGCATCTAAAACAAATCTTCCATTAATATTTCTGCCGTTACTTGAAGTAGTCTCACCCAATTTGACTGTGACTCCATCTTTTGTATATTCTGCTGCATACGGAAACGCATCTTTAATCAAATCTAACGCATCCCATGCTTTACCAGAGCCAATTTCTGTTTTCATCCTAATAGAGATTTGGAATATTCCAATCTCTTCCCTTGAGTCTGTACTAGCTTTACCAAGCGATTCAGTATCTGCTGGCAATAAATATGTATCTAAATACAAATCTACATTCTCAGAATCAAGGCTTTTGTTCTCTCTTGCTATTGGATATCCAAGAGCAGCATCAAATAATTGCTGATTAAGGGCTTCTGTAATGCTTTTATAGCTCATTTCACCTTACTCACAGCATTATTGATGTGCTTTTTTGATCTCTTCAATGCTTTTCTAGCCATCCCATTTGGAGCCTGCTTAGAATGTCCATATTCAAGAGCAATAGAATATGGCAAATTATTTGTTATCGTCATATGCGAGAACATTCCTGCCGCCATAACTTCCTTTCTCACGATTGAAGCTGACAATCTTTTTGTTGAACTTGTAGTAGCATCACTTGAAGACCCAATACTTGGAAACCAATTTGCTCTAAATCTACCAGTATCAACAGGAGAATTAACAATCACATCCGTGAATAGAAATATCTGAGCCCATCTGTATGCTTTGCTGGCCTTTTTCAATGACTTATCAGCAAACGCATCCACGAAAGTTTTTGCTCTGACTTTTCTGTTTGCACTAATTCTAATTGTCATGACCTTGCCTGAACAATATAAATAATTGCTTCCCCAATAGGGGCAATAGATTTTATGCTTTCAATAGAATGCTCAACTCCAGCAATTATCATGGTATCTTCATAATCTGGCTCAACTTCACAAGAGCAAATAACCTTTCTATCGCTTTTCTTTACCCTAGAGCCATCTACGAGGCTATCAGAATAGCCTACAACGACCGCTAGCAAGGCGATATCGCTCTCAACCTCGTTAGCGTATTCATTCTTAATTTCGTCGTAGCTAGCAGCGTTCCTAGAGCGTAAACAGACATTAGTCCTGCTTCCAAATTCTTCTAGCAGCTCAATTGCATCTGATGCAAAATCATCATAAAAATCACTCATCGTCTTACCAGCGGAATGGTTTTTATTGATGATGCCTTATCTGTGTAGCAAATTGCTCCCAGTAAAGCAGTAACTTGCGGAAAGTAATCAATCCACTTTCTGCCTATATTTCCAACAGCATATTCAGTTTCTTTCTCAAGAACATCTGTTTTCTTTCTCTGTCTTTTTATTTGGGGGTCATTTGATTGCCGTGTGAATAGATTCTCTGTTAAGTGTCCATTCGCAACTATAGACAATGCCTCTTTGATAGTGGAGCTTATGTTGTCCAAATCTGTTAAGTCTTCATTTGGACAAGCATAAACATCCATGAAATAAATCTCTGCCCACCCCAAGGCATCAGTTTTCTCTGAATCAGAATTTGAAACCCATGGGGAAACGTCTACTAGAAGCGCATCTGCTTCAGCTAAACTGATTAATGTTGGAGTTGGCATCGTTTATTTCCTACTTTTTGTCTTTTTTGTCAGCAACTTTTGCTTTTGCTTCAGCAATTTCCAGTGCTTCAGCAGCTTCAGCAGCTTTTTCTGCATCTTCATGATATCCTGCTTTCATCATGATCTTTTTCTGATCAACTTCACAAGATATTTTCCTGCCAGTCTTTTTGTTATACAGTGAAATTATATGTGCCATGATAGCATCTCCAATAATTAGTGAGGGTTATAAAAAACGGCAGAGTATTTCATCTGCCAAAATGGTGGCCGAAGCCACCCAGCCAACTAGAACTTACGAAGTTGAATTGTGCCACGTCTATCCCAGCAACGTGCGCCAATTAGCATATCCCAAGACCAAACAAATTCTTTGGTATCTTGATCATAGCCTTCAACAAAACGAATGGACATACCATTGATTGTTGCGACAGCAGCAGATACTTTATCACCAGGATTGTCCAAAGGTGGAGCAGCCCAAGCATAAGTATTAGGATTAGTGATAACCCCATGGAATACATCATTAGCATTACCAGAAGATACAACTGTGATAGCTGCTCCATCTGGGATCAACTGATCAATTGGGTCTACCAATGGAATAGAAGTAGCAGTTGCAGTAGTTTGAGTAGCTACAACGAAAGGATGCGTTACGCCAGCAACTAAAATGTGATCACCTGCTTCAAATGTACCAGTAGTAGCATCAGTAATAAGATTCTGTGAACCAATTACATTTAAAGTTGAGCTAGCATTATCAGTTACACCGGCACCATCGCCATTAGAGTGAGTGTCTGAAGGCATATTAGCAGAAGAGAAGAAACTCATTCCCATTACATGACCCATTTCGCCATTTCTCAAAGATGCTTCACCATCAGCTCCACGAGTTTGAGATTGGTTAAACCAGTTAGCTCCAAGCAAATCAGCTTCAACATCATAATCAAGTAAAGCAATACGATTTTGCTTTGCTATTTTTTGATTGTTAGCAGATTTACGACCAAGAGCAACATCAGCAGCAGTCTCAAAAAGAGCAGTAGAAGAGTACAAACCACGACCTTCTAACATCTTAGTAGCAAGATGAACATCAATCTTCTGAGAGAATGCAGCCATTGCTGGTTGAATCACTTCTCGTGTTAGATCAGATAAGTCGAGTTTTCGCTGTTGCGAAGTAATACCAGTTGATAAATCAAGATGATCTTCAATGGCAAACGATGTTTTGCTGTCACGAGTATCTTGCTTATTAATGGTTCCTGAGAATGAATCAACTTCATATTCAGTAGGGGTTTTCACGTCAATGGTGTCACCAACAGCCCAGCCATTGGATTTTTGAGTGAAGTCTTGAGTTCTGTCGCGATAAAGTAATGAGCCAATTACAAGCTCATGCTCTAGTACGCGCATGGATTCTGCTGCAATTACAGCAGCTGTATTTAACACTGTAGCCATCGTATTTCTCCGAATTGTATTATTGAGTGAGGGTATTTATTTTGCCTTAATATGGACACAATCCAAATTCGCAACTTTCTCACTCAAACCCACAAGGTATTGGCACAACCAATTCGTAGAATGAAAGCACTGGCTTAACTAGGGAGCTAGTATATATGAAAAAGGCTGGCGAGTAAATACCCAGCCAGCCTATTGGACAACATTTACTTAAATGATTAACTTAGATTTTCAAGCTTGTCTCGCAAGATATTGTAAGTTGTCATATCACCAGCATTAGCTGCATCAGAAAGCTGCTGCTCAAGAGCTTCACGGTCACTTGGTCCAGAATCTCCATCGCCACCATGACCACCGCTGATGCTATCTGGCCAGTAATATGGGTTTGTTGCCTTCAATTCATCCATGAATCTTTCTGGAGTCATCAAATCGCCACTCTTGGTTTTTATGTTATGTCCATTTTCATCCAGAGCTACAATTTCACCATTATCATCAACAGAAAAGATATCACGAGCATCCCGTGAGATGTTTTTCAAGGCTTCTGGGCGCGCTTTTGTCTTTGCTGCCAAATCCTTCATAGCATCATCAATGAATTTGTTTTGATACAAAGACTTGTATTTGCTGCTAGATTCCTTGTATCCATCTTTCTTATCAGTTAGCTCTTTAAGAATTGTATTGTGCTCAGTTGTAACTTTGTCCAATCTCTGAGCAATTACATCCTCAAATTTCCCATCTTTGATTAGTTGAGCCTCTTCATTGTTTTTGAATACACTCATCATGTTGTTCACTTCATCAACATTCAGACCCTCCCATTGCTTCGCATTACTCTTCAAATTCTTCACTTCATTCAACAGTTCGCCATTCTTGGCCTTAAAACCAGCGCTAGCATTATCAACAGCTAATTGTACTGCTGCATCAATGTCAGCTTGACTGAATGAATTTCCAGAATCCTCGTCGCCTTCCCCATCACGATTGAAATTATGACTGCCAAGAGCAGCTAAGATGGCTAGTCTTATATTGTTGTTTTTCATATATCATCTCCAATATCTATTAAATTTTGAGCAGAAAGCTCTTCCAGTGTTATCGGTGCACCAAACCTGTCAGATAAATCATCAAGACTTATTTGACCGCTTCTGAACAATTTCCCCTTTTTAATTCCAAGGATATCATTCTGAAAATCTGCTGGCTGTCTTCTCAACCAGTCTTCATAATTAGTTGTGCCTCTTACTTGCTGCACATTGTAAATGCCTTTTTCTCTGCGACTCTTGGTTGCTTTGGTAATCTTTCCTCCAGAAGTTTTGTTGTCTCCTGATTGGTAATTCCTGCCTGCTGAAATTGCTGGCCTGCCACCAAAATTTGCCTCTGGAATATCAGGTATCTCAGTTGACCTACAATTCCAATGCGCTTTTCCTGGCCCACCCATCCAAACATAATCATGGTCTATTGGCTCACCAGACAGCGTGTATAATTTTCCATCCCTAGGTCCGCAAATGGTTGTAGTGGTTCTATTGTCCAAAGTAGCAAACCACCTAACGCCATCTATTATATCTGAATTCTCTTCATAAATCGTGTGTCTTACTGTTGCAGCATTGCTTTGAATAGCAGTTCTTATTATAGTCTTCAAATCATTCTTAGATGAACTTAAAACGCCAGAAATGTTTTTTGATATATCAGATATTGGCTGTCCACTTTGTATTCCAACTCTGACTGCTGCCATCAATTTCTCTGCTTTCCTAGCAGACAAGCCATCAATTAAATTGAAGATTGGCTCACCCTGTATTGGAGATGCTACAGATATAGCAGATATTTGCTGAGATGTAATTGTCGCAGTTGGACTCAAGGAATTTGCCGTGAGTCTATTTAATGAGCCCAACTGGAAATCATACTCAGATTCCACAAAGGTAGCCAAATCCCTTGCTATGGTTTCCTTAAAATTTGTACCATATCCTTCTGAGTATACAGTGATAACATCTGTTATGGCTAGCTGTAGGGCTTCCTGACTTAGATGCCCAGACCCATAGCTAACTAAAACTTCATCAATTATGGACAACGCTTGCGCATCTAATCCATTAACAATTTTCTGAAACTTTAGTTGCTTCCCTGATGTGTATCTTTCAACAGATACAGCATGCTTTATAAAATGATCGAATATTGTTATATTCATTATTCATCTTCTTTTGTTGGCTCTTCTTTTGTAGGAGCAGGCATCATGGACAATTTTGGAGGCTGAGAAGCAAGCTCATTCTTTTCCTCTTCAACAGTTCCCTTTAGCAATCCTGCTCTATGTAAATTCCATAAGTAAGTATTATCTGATATTCCATTTGCCATCCATTGTTGCACTAGGGCAGTCTGCTCTTGAGCAGTAAGGGCAATATTGCTGAACTCCTTATTGCCTTCATACTTTATTTCTGCCTCACTCTTCTTGCCTGTTTTCCATTCGCTGATTATTTTCAACATTTGCGTAATAGCTTTGCCAGCAGTATCAACTACAGATAGCAGCGTTGCTCCATTCTGATATTGTCTTATCCTAAGAGTTTCAGCAGCCTCAGCTTTATTGCTTCCTCCACCCAATAAGTTTGCACCATATGATATTGCTTCTTTTTCTAATTTGTCCATATGAGCCATAACATGACTCAAAGCACTAGTATCAGTAGCAGGATAAAAAGCTTTGGCTGCATCATTTTCCATTACTAGCATTACAGTTGAGCCAACAGTCTTTGGGGCTTCACCATCTGCCACGCCAGTGAGAGTAAGCATTGGATTACAAGACATATATTCTGACATCGATAAGTCAGCAGATTTTTGATACATTTGAATGGAAGTATTAGCAATTCCCTGCATAGGAACAACATCAACATCAGTTTTTATTTCAGTAGAGCCGCAAACTACAGCAGGGATATATGATAAAGTGTTTCCCTTATAGGAAGGGGCTACAGTCTGTTCTATGATCCCATCTTCATCATCATATACAGTTACATTGTAAACACTTCCTGATTCATCGTCAACTTCACCAATTCTTGATACGCAATAGTTGACTCCATTGCTGTGAGAGAATTCATCATCTTCTTCAGCTGCTTTCTCATATACAGAAAGAGTCAATCCATCCTTATCTTCCTTCCAGTTAATTAGGGATTTTGCTTTTATGGGAACCATCTTAATCTCCCCATCCTTATCATCAATATCAGCAAACAGAGTAATCCTGCCCTGTAATAACAACTCATGGACAACATTATTGTATAGCTCTTGCAATGTCTTACCATCCTTGGTAGCATCTTTCTCAAGGTATTGTAATTCTGATGGCAACTCCAACTCAGGGCTGCCTCTTTTGGCCAGTCCAGTGAGACCTCGCATTGAGCTTGCCGTGTTGTCTGGAAAATGCGCTCTTTTCTTGTATGCCATGTAAGCAGGGTTCGTGTGATATGATGGGTCACTTAGCAAGAACTCTGAGTGGTGAGAAGTTTTCCCTGATACAGCATTCAGAACATTATTATCTGCGCCTATCCCTCCAGTGGTAGGAGATGTATCAATTACAGACATTCCAGCAGGCATGGGCAAGTACATCGTGTTGCCTTGCTTAATGGCGCTTTCGCCTTCATTGGCATCTCTAATAGATTTCCACAGCCATTGCTTTGCTATATACTGTGGGTGCTTAGTAGTGACTTTGTACGTTTTAGTTGTCATGATTAGTATCCATAATTATTTGTTCGATGTTGTATCTTGCCCACTCCAGAATAAAGACCCCAAATATTGTATCCTACTGCGTCAGCAATGTGGTCTAGTCCAGATGATTTATCAGGTTGCCCTGAGTCAGTATAAATTTGCTGTTCTAGTGCTTCTGTTAGTCTTGGGCACTTATTTGTGTCAACATACATCGTGATTTGCCCTTCACTATTTTTTATTTTCCCATTTACCAATGATACACGGTTTTTGATCAATGGGTTCTTTCTTGGAACTTTTACTTGGAATCCAGCATCTTTAAGCTGCTTAATATCTGATGATGTTGTATTGGATGATGACATATTATCACCACTCGCATCAGGCCTAGCAACTTTCTTGTGATTGGGATATCTTTCATTGATTATTTTCGTTTGTTCAATCGTATCATATGCATCATACGTCTCATCAAAAAAGTAAACAGAGCCATCCCTAACAACAGACATAGCAGAAGCACCCTTATAAACATTAAAATCAAATCCAGTATGAATGATTTCATTTTTGCCAAGCTCAAGCGAGAAGTGATTATCATTTCTATCAAATCCTGGGTACACAGACCCTACTTGTAAGTTTGTAAACTCTCCCATCAAATAAGCAGCAATTAGCTGCTCAGGGTACATGGCTCTCAGATCAGATATGTAATCATCAGGCAAGTTTTTCTCATTGCTATAAGTGCTCATTTGAATCAGCTGTGAACCCTCTAGTGGCTCACGCTTAAATAGTTGATACGTTGCTTTGTATCCTTCTGGTGTAGTTGTTACATGAACTTGATTTATTTTCCCATCAGGAAACTTTTGTCTACACCGTGCTTTTATCTTTCTCATAACATGGAGCGCCTTATCCAACTTCAGGACATCAAATTCATCAAGGAAAGCATCGCCGCATTCCCAACCAACTATGTTCTCTGGCTTCTCCATTGTTCTACAATAAATTTTTCCATACCCTTGGATGTAAACTATATGCTTAGATTGGTTTATTTTGTATACAGCACCCATCGACTCAAGCACATCTGATATAGCAGGATAAAATATGTCACGTATTAGTGGATAAGTTGGAGCTAAGTATGCCAAGTCAATTCTTGGATATTGCAACTTAGTTGATAAGATCTTTGTTACTGCCACATGAGTTTTTCCAGAACCAAAACCAGCAACAGCAGCCACATAGGGCTGCTTGCTAATAAAGAATTCTGACTGCGGTCCAGATAAGGCTACATCATGCACTAAAAATCATCTCTCATGTATTCCAATGTATCTTGTCTCAAGAATTTAAAATGAGGAGCAAACATCTGCTCATTATGCATGACATCCCATTTCAAGAATAACTTACCATGCCAAGCTGTTCTATCATATCTGATATTAAGCTTGTCCATAACCCAGCCTCTGATCTTTCCTGCGTCAGAATGAAGCAAAGGCATAAAATCAAATAACTCTGGTCTAGTCCAACCAAACCACATTAGAATCACCTTGTTGATACGATTTGATTCATCAGCAGGCTTTCTTTGAGGTCGAGCTATAGGATATAGGAAAATAGCTATGAATACTAGTATAATTTCAGATATCATGATAATGCCCTTAAAGTTAAGTGGTCTGGGTCATACTTATTTAGCAATACTCTCATCATATCAGACAATTTGTATAAAACTGAGTCAACAGGGTCATAATCCAATATTGCCTGCATCCTTTTAGTGAGAGTTAGCACATATAGCTTTTCTATATCAGTAACCTTATCAAATGGAGGAATGCATGAAAGGCTTGATTTGCTGCTGAATATGAAGTGTATAATGGTACCATAGAATACATTCCAAATAACATCTGCTAAGAATCCAAACAGAAGTGCTATTTTCCTAGGAATGAATTCATACCAAGCACCTTTCTCCATTGCTTCCTTTTTTGGCATAACCCAAATAAAAGCTGCCAGAGTAACTATAAATGGAACAATCATCCAGAATAAAAACCAATAAATAAAACTAAGCATCTGCCTTCTCCATTGTTTTGACTTTCTTGCCTTGTCGTTGTAAGATAGCCAGTTTCACTGCTCTGGCGCATTTGTTTAACTGCAGAAATTTTCTCATTTTTGTATCCCTTATAGCCATTAGAAATGCTTCCTGTTATTTATGTATGCTATAAACACACGTTCGTTGATATGAACAAAACCATTTGGAACACCAATACAATCAGCGCTGATTAAGAATGTCCAAGGCTTGCGATTGAATCTATGAGCAACGATTGGTTCAAGCTCAAGTTTTCTTGCTGCTATTACAGATTGGCACCAGAACGATTCCCAATCAGGCTTTTCAACACGTTTGACTTCAAATGCGAATGGGGGAAGTATGATATCAGTTCCACCGCTTCTGACTTGCTCAAGATTCCGTGTTGGTAATTCCTCCAGATTGAAAGTTCTGAGTAGCCATTTACAGAATTCTCTTTCACCGCTTGCTCCTTTGCTTCTTACATTAATTCTGGACATTGGCTATTCCCTCAAACTTGAATCAATGTAATCAATTATGCTGTTGATATCTGTAAAATCTTCAACGTCATCATCACGAATCTCACAATCTGTTGAGGACTCAATATCCATTACAATTTCAATTATATCAAGCGAATCAAAATCAGACATATCATCATGGATACCACGATGCTCTTTTTCACCCATACTATTTCTGATAGCATCCAGCACTCTTTTTTCTATTTCATGTCTATCCATAATATGCTCCAATTATCTGCGTCTACGATTTTTGTCCAATCTAACTCTAATGACTTCAGCCTCTGCTTTTCTAGTTGCTCTGGGATAAAATGAACGCCTTACAATTTTTGCCTTTTCAATATTTGGATCAGGCTCACCTTCAGGGCCACCAAGATAAATGCTCTTGACTCCATCTCCATCACTATATCCAGTAGGAGTGGGCTCACCTGCTATAACAGTGGTATAGCCATCTCTCAAATCTGATCCATATTGGCAATTGTATCCCATTCTATATTCCATTGCCAATTTTAACTTTGTCTTCATAGAGAGCACTCAGTTTGTTGAGCATCAGTCAAATCTCCAACAGACACAATATAGTCATTAACTACAGTCCACTCAGAGATTTGCTTAACATCTCTCATATCACTAATAGGCAACACGTAGCATATAGTAAACATATTGAAATAGATATCAGCCCCAGATACTTTAAATTTTACATGGTTAAATAAGGTATCTTCAAAGAATTCTTTATTGTCCACATATAGCAATACATCATTCCGTGATACATATCCTGTAACGTCTGCTACCTCAATTAATATGAAACCATCTGCTTCATCAGCCAATTGCTTTAGCTTTGCTTCTGAACTCACTGAATAAGCAGCATGGCTAGTGAGGTCTGGAGAAGTATAGATTTTAACAACGTCTACGTTACCATACCACCAACTCTCAGCAGATATGCCCATGCTCATTATGAGCAACAAAATAGATATGATCAATTTCATAATAATTCCTCTTCCTTTAGTATTTCTCTGATTTTAATCAGTGCTTTGTAATCATGCTCACTAACTTGATAGAAGCGCGCCTCCTCAACATGAGATACTGCATCAAATAAGTTCTCCAATTCTCCATCGGCAGCATTTCTAATCATAAGAAGTATTTCCATTGGATTATTTTTCATCTTCTTCTCCAGTTTCTACAGGTAGTCCATTTAATGTTATGTTAAGTCCCATTGAAGGGGAATCATCCTTTTTGTCCATTCCTTCAGTGAATGCCATTCCAGTCATATCCATAATTTGTTTCGCAATAGGACTTGCTGATTTTGCTTCAACGTCAATGTTGTCCAACAAGTTTTCAACAACTTGACCTTTTACCCATACTCTTGTGTGTTTATATATCTTCTCTAGGTAGGATAATTGTAACTCGTTTAGGTTGTCAAAGTCTATATAGGCGACCATTGCTTCATCTAGTTCAGCAATGAGGGCAAACTGCTGGAATTCCGTGAGCGCAATATGACACTCAACTGCCCAAACATAATCCTTGTTATTCTCTGCCATCCTCTTGGGGTTGTGAGCAGAGTACATATCACATTTCCTAGCCATAGATACAGCAAATTTGGTTGGGAACAATGATGCTGGTAATTTTGCCATTTTTATTGACCTGCCTTAGTTTGTATAAAAAGTGCTATTTTTGGGTACATAACCTGCCTAGCGTTAGTGCCTACTAACTTGGCAGCCCAGTGGTACCATGGCGTTGAAATCTTATATTTTATAAAATTATACCTAAAATTATAGGTGTTCAATAATCGCTGCAGGCCAAGCGATACGTGGGCTGAGGGTTCTTTTATTATTAAATTATATATATTCTTATAATAACTATATTTGATCTTTTTGGAAATTTCTGTGATTTTACAGCATTTCTCACAGATTATTACCAAAAACATGCATTTTAAGAACACATTTACGCACATTGTTTCATTTTTGTACATTTTATTACCTTTCTCTATCTATAGGCCAAACCTATAATTTCATAGTTTATCTCGCTTCAGCCCAGTGATACCAACGCATAGAGCGATTATTTTTAGCTTATAATTTTATATAATTTTATAAATCGGCTTCATATACTATAGTGATTCTAGCGCGATTCATTATCTTAGACTAGTTCTAACCAGTTTCATCAAGATGCCCTTATTGTTCTCAGCTTTCATAGTCTCAATATAGCCATTCTCTTCCAACTCATTGATAAGTTGTCTTTTCTCGTTTGGCTTCATTCGAATCACTTTAGACACATTCATTGCATCACTACGCTTGATCCATTTGTTCAATCCAAACTTCTCTCGCATTCGTTTACATACTTGTGTCATTGCTACATCAAACTCACCCATGCCCACTTCTTCCCTGAATAGCTTATCAGCATAACTACAACAATCTGTAGCAAACTGTAGGCTGCGATTCATTATCTCTTCTGTTATAATAGGCTCATAAGGATTTTCTACAATTGCCTCTACCATAGCCAATTTCTTAGCATTAGCTGTGCGCCTGTTCCATATTTCCTTCAAATGTCCTTTTCTCTGGTTATCTTCCAGTCCGTGTTTATGTAGATGTTTCTTCAGCCCATCTGCTAAATATACAATCTTTGGTGAGTATCTGCGAGCAGAAGGTAATTTGTGCAGACCACGGACCAATTGTGAGGCATCAGACAGATACCTCAAATTTGCTTTCAGCTCTTCACTAAATCTGATATCAGTCTTTTTCTCTTCTCTAAGCAGACCTTTATACTTATCAGCATCAAAGAACATAAAGCGAGAAAGCATACCCATACCAACAAATTTGTATTCTAGCGCAGGGATCAATAAAGCTTGAGTAGTTGCACCTATCATATTAATGTGGGGAGAGTGGAGATGTGTAATTATGGAATTGTCTTCACCTTTAGCATTTGCCTTGCGTCTTTTGGGAACCAGCATATCAGACCAAGTGTATGCTTTCATCAGGTCTTCAAATAGCTCTTGGAGTTTTGGATTAGATTTGGCTTTATCCAATAATCCGCCAAATTCATCGAAAACCATTAAGGCATCTTCATAAGGCACACTTTGGAAAAGAAGGTCTTGGATACCTTCCATTGATGCAACTTTATGTACTATATTGGAAGAGCGTGCATCATATATAGGTTCATCTTCATCGAAGCATTCATCAAATACAGTATTAATACCAAAATTGATTAAATCCTTTCCGCAGCCTGATTCACCAATTATTAGAGATTGGATATTCATACGGTCACCAATTTCTGACCTGTATATTCCTGCACCACCGTGAGCTACCGTCATTCTTGCTACTACATTAGCCACCATCAAATTTGGTATCCAATGTAATTCGTACAAAGCCCTCACCAATTCCCCGAATTTATTATCAGGGGCAAGAACTTCTTCATCCATGAGCTTAACTGTTTCAATTTCAGCATCTTCTTTCTCTTCAGCAATATCAACTTTGCGTTCAAGTAAGATTCTATCAAAAGCCCCATCTATATACTCATGGATGTTTTCGTCAGAGTTGCCTCTGGATTCTCTAATTTCATCAGGTAATTGAGAAAGCTTGCCTTTTATGATATAGAATACAGCATCCTTTTCCTGTACCTTATTCATATAATGTAGTGCTAACCCACGAAAATACCTGCGATGTACAGTTCCATCCAATACATCAGAAGGAAGGTCAGCACTTTCATATTCATAACCAGAATACTCAAAAGTTGTTAATTGTCTTATTTCTTCTGGTGTGTACTTGGGTAGCAATATCTGCTCAAAATCACCTTTTATGAATCCATGGCGCTTCTTTATGAAGTCTTTGTCTCCTTTTCGTATGATTGGAGGTGCTGTGTAAATTGGTTGGCTGCAAGTGAATACTGAAGTATCTGTGCCGAGTGTCGACGCATAGGCTTTTCTTTCTTGGAGCGATGTGAGCTTTGAACATTCAAAGTATAGTCTGATTCTTGCATTATCTGATCCTAGTTTTTGAGAGCTTGTTATTTGCCAAGTGACATCACAAGCTATTTTATTGGACGAGAGCCAATTCTTTATGAATGACTCAGGTTTATTTGGATTCCATCCCTTGATAACTACGTCATCTAAATCAAGAGCTACAACTTTACCCATAGAATCACGGATTGTAGCAGGGTCATCTACTTTGTCTTTCTTAATACGTCTGATTGGCTTCTTCTCATAAACTTGGGACTTACCATATTCTGTAAGTTCACCCAAAACTATGAAAGAATCTTCATCAGTTAATTGAACTGCCATCATTTCGTGAAAGTTATCATATTCATATTCATTTGCTACAAACGAATAACCAGCTTTATATGATTCTATCGTGTTGCCAGATTTATCAATTATCTTGGTTGGCTTCTTATCACTCTTATGCGGCGATAATATAAGCATTTTTGCCATGAAAAATTTCTCCAGTTTTTCAACGTTATTATGAGCCAAGTATTATACGATATAAAGGCGTCAATAGATATATGGTAGTTTGTATATATAATAAATGATCATTGATACAAAATATTTCCTAAATGCTTTACTTATCATTACCATAGTAATATAATACTTCCCTAGCTCGAACGAGCGCATATAATACCTGCTAAAAACTGGAGAGTTACAATGGCTAAAAAGACTGAGAAAGAACTGCTTCAACTTGTTGAAACCCAAATTGCTAATAAAAATGCCTATAATAAGGCCAAAGCAAAAGAATTAGAGTCAAGAGAGGCATTGCTATCTATATTACCAGAATCTGGCTCCAAGAAAACCATGATGGTTGGTAAGTATAAAATAACACTTTCCCCAAAAGTCAACGTGAGTTTGGACAAAGATGAAATAACCAAGACCAAAATTATTGACGATGTTGATTGGAGTGAGTTGGATGATGAATCCCTATCATTATTGTCTAGTGAAACTAAATTTGATTCAACAGGATACAAGAAACTAGTCAAAGATAATCCTGACACCTTTTATGACATAATGGATTATGTTACTGAATCAATTGGACAAGGAACTGTAACAATAAAGTTTCCCAAAGAGTAGAAAGTCCAAGTTCTGTGGAAGGCTTTTCTTCCCTCCAGTTTTGAAGTCGGAAGCAGAACTTGGCATTATTTTACGCTCAATTTGCGACTCCTATGGCAGGTTGGGCCTTTTTATTGAACTTGAATGTGAATGGAATAGATATGGCAACTTTAATAAATAACGTTGAGTTAGAGAGAATTGTGTCAAAGGTTCTTGAAGATGATATGAATAAGTGCTTGGATGAAACAGTTGCCAAAGTCATATCTGAATTACATGATAGAGTGAGGGTCAAGGTCGCAGCTAGAATGATAGCATTGTGTAGCTCTGATTACAACATGGAATATCTCAGAAATGAACTGAGAATAAGTGTGAAGATTAATTCAAAATAAGCAATAGATTATGAGTGATGACAAACTAGAGCCAATTGAGCAATTAAGATACTTTTGCTCTAATCATTTGCCTGCTGAAGCATGGTTAGATTCTGAAGATTACTTCGAGGCTGTGGTTGCAGAAATCAAACAACTAAAGAAAGAATTATCAGAATGCATTGAAATGTATGACGATGGTCAAATTAACTATCATGCTGATGATTTAGCTGATGATGTTCGTGATCTACTAACAAACAATAAGGAATAAAAGATGAATATGAAAGAAGCAACTGTTGATGATGAAGTGATTTCACACCCTGAGAATCAATGTTTTACTGCAGGCATTAATTTGCCAAAATGGGGCCATAAAATTGAAGTGCACAGTAGCAGCAGAGAAGGTGCTATTGCTGAGCGCGACCAAATTTTAAGCCTACTACAACAAGAACAAACTGTGAGAGATGAAGCGTTCAATCGTGGCTATGCTGCATGCAAGAATGCTATTATGGAGCTATTAAATGAAGCCTAAAAATATTGGTGGCATGAGAGTCCAAGAGCATGACCTTACATCAGAGAATCCGTATGAGGCATTGGGTGTTCCATCTGACAGCAATAGAAGCCAAATCAAAGTTGCCTTCCTCAAACTAAGCAAAATATATCATCCTGACGTTGGAGGGGCAGTTGCTGACTTCCAAAAAGTTCAATGGGCCTACAAGATATTATCCAATGAAGAATCAAGAAAGTTGTATGATGAAACTGGAAGCACTGCTGCTAAGCAAGAATTGAATATCCACGCTCTTATGGCAAAAATAATGGGTGAGCAGCTATCAAAAGAAGGGTTTGAAGGAAACATCATCCAGACAATTCTCCTACGTCTAGATAACGACCTAAGAACCTATAAAAATAATATAAGGGAAGCTAGCAGAGGCGTACAAACGCTTAATAGGCAGCGTGGCAGAGTGCGCAATGATGAAGAATACAACATATTTGATGGATATCTAGATGAACAGATTCAAGGTGCCAAAAAGCAAATAGCAGTATTTGAAAAGGCACTAGAAGAAATTCAAATGGCAATAGAAGGCTTCAAAAATTATGAAGATACAAGACCTACTCAAAACCATGGGAGATTCTCATGATTGTCCAAGATGTTATAATGCTCCAAGTCCAACCCACGGGAGACACTTGTGAGAGTGCTTGTATTGCGATGATCACGGGCAGACCTGTTTCTGATGTAATTGCTGAGTTCCATGATCATTATTGTAGAGGAACATTGGAGCCAATGCAGTTCTTTATTAGGCACAGCTATTACCCAAGACCTTGTAAGACAACTGAAAGATACCCAAAAATTGATAGAGTGTATATGGTAACTGTTCCCAGTCTTAACAATAGAGCTGTCAACCATTGCATAGTTTGGGATTGTAGAGATGATGTTAAAATCTTTGATCCTAATCAGGGTAGACCCAATATGAGGTATTATACACTAGACAATTATCTTTTGGATAATGATCCTCTTGCTTACCAGTTAAGAAGCTATTGCTTGGAGTTTGAATTCCAATGATTATTGATGATGAAATGGCCAATAAGCTGATGAAAATCTTTGGAGAAGATGAAACATTCAAGATAATTATTGGCGCGCTTGATGCTGCTATAGCAGACAGAGAATTGTCTTTCCCTATTAATCAAGTTCAGTTTCAACTGGAACTAACTAATAGAATTAGATTGGCAGTAATTGCACAAAATGAACGAGGTGAATCAGATGAACAGCATAGGGATGAAACGCAGACTATCATTCAGAGAGATTAGAGTTTTGGTTTTGATGGATGAAAATGTATTCTGCGTTGCCACTGCTGCTAAAGCAATGGGGGTGAATAGCAAGGCAATATATCAGTATATCACTTCAATTGAATCCAAAATGGAGTTTGTTGTATATGAAATGTATGCTCCCATAACTGGAAAGAGAAAGAAACGAAAATACACTGAAAAAGGCAAGATATTGGTACAATTTGCCTATGAGGTTGTAGACTTATGCAATCGTTTAGAGGTAGAATTGTATTATAGCGATGAGGGTCGTAAATGTATAGAATAGTAACTGGAAACCACAAAACTCTGACTCAAATTTCAACAGAAGTTGAGCATGGTGAAGATTGCTCTAATCTCATTGATAAGATGAAAGAGCTGATGATTGATAATTCTGGAATTGGATTAGCAGCTAATCAAGTTGATGTGGCCAAAAGAGTGATTGTTATGGTTTCTGGTAATACAGTTATTGAGCTCATTAATCCTGAGATTACCAGACAATATTTTGGTAAGTCCAAAGGGTTGGAAGGCTGCTTATCCTTCCCAAACAAATTAGCAAAGATGTATAGATGGAACAGAGTCAATGTAAAAGGCTTTGACCGTGATTGGAATTTGATAGAATTGAAGCTGAAAGGTCTAGCAGCTCGATGTGTACAACATGAAATAGACCATTTAAATGGCATAAATATTGCCTAATTGAACCTTGAACTATGAACTATGAACTGGAGAATACCATGCAAGAAGTAAACATTATAATGTCACAGAACCCTGCTTTCAACTTCGTTGGAGTTAGATTCCTTGAAAGAGAAGGTTGTTTGTCTCATAAGACATATTACTACAAAACAGTTGAGCAATTAGCTGAGGGTGATCAAGTAGTTGTTGCAGTTGGAGCAGATTTGCGTTTCAAAGTAGCAGAAGTTGTTGAAATTGATTGTATGTATAAGGTTGATGGGACTTTCAAGTATAAGTGGATTGTTCAAAAGATTGACTCGTCAACTTACGAAGATTGTTTGAAGGTTGAGCATGAAGTTTCTGAAGCACTTGTCAAAACTCGTATGAATAAGATTCGAGAAGAGATTGGCGAGCAAATTAAGGAAACAATTGGCAAGGCCAACTACAAAAATCTTGTTAAGTTGGTTGATTTCAGTGCCAAATAAGAACGACAATCGTCCAATCTGCACTTGTGGAGCATATTCTTTCCCTCACAAGATAGGAGGCAAGTGCGATGGCACTGCCTTCGCAGAGTATTATTGGGGCTGGGAAAGACAAGATTGCAAATATTGCAATTGTAATGTCAATGGACATTGTGAAGTTATTTCTGGCCAAGAATCAATTAAAGAGGCAGAGTGTTTCATAAATAATACAGATTATTATTTGAAGCTTTCGCCTGACTACTTTTAAAACTGGAGAATGTTATGGGTAAGATGAATTTGGATACAGGATTGGTCGAAGGAATTATGGCCATGAGCAAAGGCAATATTGGAGCGGCAAATGCACTGTCAGAGATGGCACAGGGCTGGCTAGAAGCAGACCCACAATCTGGTTTTGCATCATTCGCCCCTTTGTGGTTTCTGGACACTTTGGAAATTTATGGTGCTGATATACATGTGCTATGGAAGGATTGCTGCGAATGTAAAGTTGAAAGAGTGGTAATGTTGTCCAGAGCCATACAAATTGGCCTTATAGATTGCTACTCAGTTGTACAAGCATCTCATAGATACAATCACGGAAAGCCACAAACTTTTGATTGGGAAGTTTTGGCTGCTAAGCTAGTCAAGGAATTTCCAGATTTGAGAATAGTATGATTGAGCAGTACAACTTAACTCCTGCTGTTTACCAGAAGCTGATCAAAAAAGTTCCTCCCATAGAGCTAATAAGATTAACCTCAGTATTCAGCTATAACCAAGAGCCTGTTACCAAAGTTTGTCTGATGTTGATAGTTGATAAGTTTGGAGATTTCATAGATGAATTTGATGGCTCTTATGTCCATAATGTTTCAAAGGCAGTGTACGAATGTTTGTCTGCTGAAGAGCAAATGGAAATTTTGAGGTATATAAACCGTGAAGATTGATTTCAATAATCCTAGCCCACTTGTCATTTTCTTTGTTGTTATGTTTTTCATAATAGTGCTGATTGCAGGAAGCAAAAATAGAGTAATTGATCCATATGAAGCCTCTTGTGAAAAACATGGGCTAGAATATCAGAGCGGAAACATTCAAACTAAAACTAACAAAATAACAATTTACTGTAAGGAGTAAAGCATGAACGAGAATTTTTATTATTTGATAGCAGGAGTCTTATTGATTCTGATAGTATTTCATTTCTTGAAAGATAAGAAAGATACTTTGAGACCATCTAGACCGCATTTGCCTCCAATGGAGCCTCCATTTGGATATCCATTCAACTCAGTGCCAAATGATCCTGATCCAAACAATCCTGTATGGCAAACAGTTCTAACCTATACATTGGATGATGGCACTGTAATAGTAAGGGAAAGACGACATAGAGTTGATGGACATTTTGAGCACTTAAATGATAGGCATGAGTGGGTCTCTGGCCATTTATATGGCAAATATGATGGCTATGATCACTAATGGAGTGCTCTTGCGGCAGTCCTAAGTTTAGGACTAGTAAAGTTGATGGCATTAGTATACACTCTTGTAACTCTTGCGGCAGGAATTATGAGCGCTTTGTAGCTCCTGTCAAAAAATTTAAGCTAGTTGGTTTGGATGCTAATGGTAAGCAGATATTCAAACTAGCTTAAGTAGTGTACTGCACTTAAAACAAACTTTGAACTTAATGAATGTGAATCTTGAAGGAGATTGAAATGGGAATTAAAATAACATCTGTGGATGAGGCAATTGGGTCGAATGGACTCAAAATCCTAGTCCACGGTCCAGCTGGGTCAGGAAAAACTGTGCTCAGTGCAACAACAGGAGAGCCAACGCTGATTATTTCAGCAGAAGCAGGCCTCTTGTCTATACAGGGTGCACCTAGTTATATACAAACTACTGTTGTAAATTCTGTGGATGATGTGGATGAAGTGCATAAATATTTAAGCACTCAAAAA
>Ga0316207_10000623_pt1 | contig 53684 bp, 33 predicted proteins | sample 6weekpyrite_MG_FD_204943 | JGI IMG/M metagenome (GOLD analysis project Ga0316207, IMG submission 204943) | Microbial mat bacterial communities from mineral coupon in-situ incubated in ocean water Damariscotta River, Maine, United States -... | ecosystem: Environmental > Aquatic > Marine >...
TTGAGGAGCAGTTGAATCAGGCCCAGAAAATGGAATCTTTGGGCCAGCTCACCGGCGGTATTGCGCATGACTTCAATAATATTTTATGCATCATTATTGCTTATGCTGAACTTGGGTTGGATAAGAATACCGCCAAGTCTAAATTAGACAAATGCATGGCTGAAATTTTACATGCTGGTGAACGTGGCCGTGACCTGGTTACTCAAATGCTGTTGTTTAGCCGCAGGGGTGGTGGAAAGCAACAGAAGGTAGTTGACCTTGTCCCATTGTTGTCTGAGTCGATGAAAATGTTACGGCCATTACTGCCGAGTTCTATCGACATTAAATTTGATATTGATGAGGGCCGGGTTCTTGTCAAGGCTGATCCGGTTCAAATCAATCAGCTTGTTATGAATCTGTGTATTAATGCGCGTGATGCAATGGATGAAAATGGGCTGATTGAACTTGATGTCAAAAATGTTGAAATGGATACCGGTACGTGTAGTTCATGTTATCAGCCTGTTCAAGGCGGGTTCGTAGAAGTCTCTGTGACTGATAATGGTCCGGGCATAGATGCTGAAAAATTAAAGCGGGTGTTTGAGCCATTCTATACCACCAAGGATGTTGGCAAAGGTACGGGTATGGGGCTTTCCATGGTGCATGGCATCATGCATAGCTGTGCAGGTCATATCATCGTTGACAGTGTTGCGGGAGAGGGGTGTCGGTTTCGCTTGTTGTTTCCTGGAGAGGCCTTCGGGACTGCCGATATTGCCGTGAATGATGTTATTGATGAGATGGATTTTCATGGCGATGGTGAAAGAATATTGGTTGTCGATGATGAAGAGGCCATTGGTCTGTTTCTGGATGAGAAGCTGTCCGATCTTGGTTATAAGGTTGTTTGCTTTTCAGATGGTCTGCAGGCGCTTGAATATTTTAAGGTGCACTTAGATGAGGTTGACCTGGTCATCACCGACCAAACCATGCCCAGGTTGAGTGGGATAGATATGGCCCAGGCGATGCTGAAACTTCGTGCCGGTTTGCCTATTATCTTGGCGACTGGTTATAGTAAACAGGTTAATTCTGCGCAGTCTAAAGTGCTTGGATTTAGCGCTTTTTTCGAAAAACCCTTTAATACCAAGCGTCTGTTGAAAGAAATAAAATCTCTATTGTCCGAGTAGCTTTTGGTCTATAGGCCGAGCGTGGTTGCTCTGGGCTGGAAAAATACAGTGTCAACCAATATATTGACTATTTTAGTTGGAAATAGCTGTTGGGCTTAGGTTTGTTGGCTGAGTTGATGTATTCTGGGTTTTAATTTATTGATTTTAAAGAGGTAACTAGAAATGGCGTTGAAATGGACTGAGTCATTAGAGATTGCAATTGCCCTGGATGATGCTCATCCAGAGATTGATCCCAAAACAATTCGATTTACTGATTTGATGGATTGGGTGTTGGCGCTGGATGAATTTGATGATGATCCGGAACATTGTGGCGAAAAGATTCTTGAAGGGATTCAGATGGCCTGGATTGAAGAGCGGGAATAATGGCTCAGATATGCCTGGGACGATTGTTTGTTGGCCGTTAAACGGTTAAAATGCGTCAGATTTTTGAGCTAGAACAAGCCCGCGATTCCCGCGGGTTTGTTCTATGGGTACCTCTAAAAATCCACTGAAGCAGCCCTGGCTGCGTTAAAAACAAGCTTAAATGCTCATTTACTAGCTGTAAACTCCGCTTTTCGCTTGTTTTTGCCTTGCCATGATCTGCTTGATTGAATTTTTAGAAGCACCCTTAACGTATATATGAAAATGGAGAACTATTGTAATGGCCGTTGAACGTACTTTTTCTATTGTTAAACCTGATGCAGTTGCCAAGAATGTGATTGGCGAAATCTATAGCCGTTTCGAAAAGGCTGGGTTGCAAATTATTGCTGCCAAGATGATGCACCTGACGCGCGAACAGGCTGAAGGTTTTTATGCCGTGCACAAAGAGCGTCCTTTCTTTAACGACCTGGTGAATTTCATGATCTCTGGCCCGGTGATGGTTCAGTGTCTGGAAGGTGAAAATGCCATTGCTCTGAATCGTCAGCTGATGGGAGCAACCAATCCAGCAGAAGCTGAAGCAGGCACTATCCGTGCTGATTTCGCAGACTCTATCGACGCCAATGCGGTACACGGTTCAGATGCACCTGAAACAGCGGCTGAAGAAATTGCCTACTTTTTCGGCGATGACTTGTGCCCACGGAGTTAATTCCGATTGGAAACCGCTAAGGTAAATCTGCTCGGTCTTGATCAGCAGGGTCTGGAGGCCTTCTTCACCGATATGGGGGAGAAGGCCTTTCGCGCCTCTCAGGTATTGAAGTGGATACATCAGTTTGGTGTCGACGACTTCGAGCAGATGACCAATATGAGCAAAGCCTTGCGTACCAAGCTGGCTGAGATCGCTGAGATCAAAGCGCCAGAAGTGGTGCTCGATCAAGCCTCGGCTGACGGTACGCATAAGTGGGTTTTGCGTCTCGATAGCGGTAACTGTATCGAGGCAGTATTTATTCCTGTGGAAGATCGCGGCACGCTTTGCGTTTCATCCCAGGTCGGCTGTGCCTTGGAATGTTCGTTTTGTTCCACTGCACAGCAAGGTTTTAATCGTAATCTGACGGCCGCCGAAATCATTGGTCAGCTGCGCGCTGCCTACCAGTATTTTGGCGCCACTCATCGCGATGAACGCATCATCACCAACGTGGTTTTGATGGGCATGGGCGAACCGCTGCTCAATTTCGACAACGTCATTGCCGCCATGAACCTGATGACTGATGACGATGCCTACGGTTTGTCGAAACGCCGTGTCACCCTGAGTACCTCGGGTGTGGTGCCAGCCATGGATAGACTCTGCGAAGCCAGTGATGTCAGTTTGGCGGTGTCGCTGCACGCGCCCAACGATGAATTGCGTAATGAGTTGGTGCCCTTGAATCGCAAATATCCCATTGCCGAGTTGATGGCGGCATGTTTGCGTTATGCCAATGCTGGTAATCGCAAACGTAAGATTACCTTTGAGTACGTGATGCTTGATGGTGTCAATGATTCACCCGAACATGCGCGACAACTGGTCAAGCTGCTTAAGGGCGTTCCTTGCAAGGTTAACCTGATCCCTTTTAATCCTTTTCCGGAATCAAAATACAAACGCTCTAGTCAAAAGACTATTACCCGTTTCTGGGATATTTTGATGGCGGCCGGAGTTACCACGGTAACTCGCCGTACCCGTGGCGATGATATTGATGCCGCTTGTGGGCAGTTGGTAGGCAAGGTTAACGATAAGACTAAGCGCCAGGAGCGAAAGATCATACAACAGGGTGGAACAGCGTGAAATCGTTAACACGACTAGCCGTTGCAGTACTGGTTTTGTCATTGGTGCAAGGCTGTGTCTCCACTGACAAGCGTCATGAAAACCCGGAAAAGGCCGCGCAGCTTTATGCCGATCTTGGGTTGGAATATCTGCGTCAAGGCAAACTTGAATTGGCGTTGACTAAATTGGAGCGTAGTCTGGAATTAAACAAGAAGTATCCACAGGCTCATCATTATATCGCCGAGGTACATAAGCAGATGGGCGATATGAAATTAGCGGAAAAATACTATATTAGTGCTGTTCGTTTTGATGGCGAAAACCCCATGTTGCTGAATAATTTTGGCGCCTTCCTGTGTCAACAGTCACGTGTTGAGGAATCAGAACAATATTTTCTCCGTGCTGCCAATCTGCCAGGTTATCGTACTCCTGAGTTAGCCTATGAAAATCTGGCCCTATGTGCCCTGCAGAATGGTAATAAGGAAAAGGCGGAACAATACTTTCGCAAAGCACTGGCGGTTAAACCATCATTACATAAATCACTTTATCAAATGGCTTGGCTCAGTTATGACGATGGTGCCTTTATGAAAGCAAGAGCTTTTATAGAACGCTTTCATGCAATCGGCGAAACCGAGCAGAGTCTTAAACTGGCCATTAGGATTGAGCGGGCGTTAGGGGATAATGCAGCTGTTGACAAGTATGAAAAAGCTTTGTCAACCAAGTTCTCTGGCGATGTCCCAGAGTAAATGTTTAAAGGCGTTCTGAGATATGTCAAAGAAGTCGCAGACTGAATTGCCCGCTGAAGAGGAAGATCAGAACGTTGAAAAACGTTGGGGTGTGCTTCTGCGTGAGGCACGTATCAAACGTGGCATAAGTGTTGATGATGTTTGCAGCACATTGCATTTCGAAAATAAACTGATTGACGCTATAGAAGCCGAACAGCTGGAGCAATTACCGACAGCATCGTTTGTTAGGGGGTATCTACGCAGTTATTCAAGGCTGTTGGAGATAGATGCTGAACCCATAGTCCAGGCCTATAGTCGGGTCTGCGGTGAGGATGATTCGGTTATTACCCAGGTGGTTCGGGTCAAAGAGGTTTCATCGAAAGATGCTGGGCCACGCTATGCCACTTGGTTGGTTATCGTAATTGTGGTTATCTCGTTGGTGGTTTGGTGGCGAGCAGAGGTCTTACTGCCTTCAGCGGTTGATAACGATGCAGCCGAAACAGTTACCGCAACAGAGATTATTGATTCCTCCGTGTCCGATGCAGTTGCTTTGATTGAAGAGGAAGAACCTGCGCTGAAAGAGCCTGAGGTTGATGCTGTTCAAATTGTAGCGCCAGCAGTCGAAGAGCTTGAGTCGGCTTTGTCCGAGCCCGTGCCACAGCTTTCAACCCTGGTGTTGAAGTTTGCTGAAGACTCGTGGGTAGAGATCAATGATGCGCAGGGCGAACGTCTGTATATGGATGTAGCGAAGGCTGGACAAACCAAAACTGTAGCAGGTGAACCACCATTCAAAATGTTGTTTGGCAATGCGCCTGCGGTAACGCTGGAATATAACGGCGAAATTTATGACCACTCCGAACACAATAGCAAAGGTGTGGCGCGTTTTACCCTGGGTGAATAAATATGGAACACCAATCTCCAATTAAACGACGTAAGTCACGCCAGATCATGGTCGGTAATGTGCCGGTCGGTGGTGATGCGCCGATCAGTGTGCAGAGCATGACTAACACTGAAACCTGTGATGTGGCCGCCACTGTGGGTCAGATTCAAGCCCTTGAAGCGGTGGGTGCAGATATCGTCCGTGTCTCGGTACCGAGCATGGAGGCGGCCGAAGCCTTTGGCAAGATTAAACAGTTGGTCAATGTGCCGCTGGTGGCGGACATCCATTTTGACTATAAGATCGCCCTCCGTGTCGCCGAACTGGGAGTGGACTGCCTGCGCATAAATCCCGGCAATATTGGCTCTGACCAGCGTGTTCGTGCTGTGGTTGATGCTGCACGTGACAAAAATATTCCGATCCGCATTGGTGTTAATGCCGGTTCATTGGAAAAGGATCTGCAAAAGAAATATGGTGAGCCGACGCCAGAGGCGCTGGTGGAATCAGCACTGCGTCACATCGATATTCTCGACAAACTCGATTTTCAGGAATTTAAAATCAGCCTTAAGGCCTCTGATGTGTTTATGACAGTGGCCGCCTATCGTTTGCTGGCCGACCAGATTGAACAGCCATTGCATTTGGGTATTACCGAGGCCGGTGGCCTGCGTTCCGGTACGGTGAAATCTGCTGTTGGTTTGGGTATGCTGCTGGCTGATGGCATTGGCGACACCTTGCGGATTTCTCTTGCCGCTGATCCGGTGGAAGAAATTAAGGTCGGTTTTGATATTTTGAAAAGCCTGCATTTGCGCAGTAAGGGCATTAATTTGATTGCCTGTCCATCTTGTTCTCGGCAGCGCTTTAATGTGATCTCTGCGGTGAACGATCTGGAACAGCGTCTCGAAGATATTACTGAGCCACTAGATGTCGCCGTTATCGGTTGTATTGTTAATGGCCCAGGTGAGGCGCGTGAAGCTGATATCGGCTTGACCGGTGGTGAGCCGAATCTACTCTATGTCGATGGCAAACCTGATCACAAGGTTAATAATGAAGAAATGGTCGACGAACTTGAACGTGTTATTCGCAAAAAGATCGCAATCAAACAGGAAGAAAACAGTGCCGCATGTGAAAGCTGCCCATCCGCTGTTGTAGAAAAAATGTAGGGTGCGCACCCTACGTATTGAACAAGAATAGAAACGGAACAAAACGTAACCATATGTCCAAACACATCCAAGCCGTTCGTGGCATGAATGACATCCTGCCCCAGGATACGCCTTACTGGCGTCTGCTGGAGGACACTGCCCGACGTGTGTTCGAGGCCTATAGTCTTGAAGAGATTCGTCTGCCGATTGTAGAAAAGACCGAGCTGTTCAAGCGCACCATCGGTGAAGTGACCGACATTGTTGAGAAGGAAATGTATACCTTCGAGGATAGAAATGGTGACAGTTTGACGCTGCGGCCTGAGGGCACGGCAGGTTGTGTTCGTGGCTGTATTGAAAACGGTCTGACCCATAATCAGATACAGCGTCTCTGGTACAAGGGGCCTATGTTCAGGCATGAGCGGCCACAGAAGGGGCGTTACCGTCAGTTTCACCAGATCGGGGTAGAGTGTTTTGGTCTAGCCGGACCTGATGTGGATGCCGAACTGATTATTATGACTGCGCGCCTGTGGCGTGAGCTGGGGCTTTCTGATTTAGAATTGCAGATTAATACGCTGGGCTCAGCCGAGGCGCGTGTCGCCTATCGCGACAAGCTGGTGGCTTACATGGAGTCACACCTGGATAAGTTGGATGAAGACAGCAAGCGCCGCCTGCACAGCAACCCATTACGTATTCTCGACAGTAAGAATCCGGACATGCAGCAGTTGATTGCCGATGCCCCGAACCTGCTTGATCATCTTGATGATGAATCAAAACAAGACTTTGAGCAGCTATGTGGTTTTCTTAATGCCGTAGGGATTGAATATGTGGTTAATCCCAGACTGGTGCGTGGTCTGGACTATTACAACAAGACAGTCTTTGAATGGGTAACGAACCAGCTGGGTGCTCAGGGTACGGTTTGTGCCGGTGGCCGTTTTGATGGGCTAGTAGGGCAGCTGGGTGGGCGTGATACCCAGGCCCTGGGCTTTGCAATGGGCATAGAACGCCTGGTGCTGCTGTTGCAGCAACAGGTTGAACTCGCTGTTGATGCGGCGCCACACGTCTATATCATTATGGCCGGCGAAGGTACGACCCAGGCTGGCCTATTGTTGGCTGAGCGTTTGCGTGATGTTGATTCACGGCTGCGTATTCGTAGCAATTGTGGTGGCGGCAGTTTTAAGTCTCAGTTTAAACGTGCAGACAAGAGCGGTGCACAACTGGCCTTGATTCTGGGTGAAGACGAAGTGGCCAGCGAAATTGTTGCGATCAAAGATCTGCGCCAGGGTGAAGAACAGCAGAATGTAGATTGGAACGAACTAGGTGCATTTCTGCAGTCGCATCTGGATTTAAACCCGAATTAAACAACGAATAAAAGGAGTTGCCCTGTGGAAGTTTATGAATCAGAACAGGAACAGATAGAGGCCATCAAGAAGTGGTGGAAAGAAAATGGTAAGGCGGTGATCGTTGGCGCCATTCTCGGTTTTGGTTCTCTGATTGGCTGGCAGCAGTGGCAGGCCAATGAAAAAACACAGCGTGAATCGGCTTCGCTTGAATATGATGTGTTGTTGGCAGATCTTGAAAACAGCAACTATCAGGAAGTTAAGAATAGAGGTGCACACATACTGAGTAATTTTCAGGACACTTCGTATGCCGCCCTGAGTGCCATGAGTCTGGCCAAGGTCTATGTTGAAGAGGGTGACTTGAACTCTGCCAAGACCTATTTGCAGGTGGTGATTGATCAGGATGACCAACCACAACTGAAACAGGTGGCGCAGCTGCGTCTGGTGCGCTTGTATTTAGCCGAAGGTGATGCGGCCCAGGCATTAACAAAATTGAAAGCTATTAAGGTGGGTGGTTTTGGCGCTGTTGTGAATGAGCTTGAAGGTGATATCCAGGTTGCGCTTGGTAACAGGGGTCAGGCCAGAGTTGCCTATCAGCAGGCTCTGGATGCGATCGAAACCGGTGTTGATGCCTCGTTATTACAGATGAAGCTGGATGATGTCGGTGGCCCGGAGGCAGATAGTTAATGCGTCATTTTTTGCCGCTGTTGATTGCTGGTTCGCTGGTTGCTTGCAGTTCAACGCCCATCCATGAACCAACACCGCTTGAACCTTTAGCTACGGCTGCAAAGGTTCAGCAGCTGTGGTCAGTATCAGGTGCATCATCGCCTAAGAATAAGGTTTACGAACAGCTGCAACCGGCTTTGCAGGATGGTGTTTTATATAGCGTCTCGGCTGGCGGAGTGGTTCAGGCCAATGAGATAGGCAAGGCTGCAAAGTTGTGGCAGCAGGATCTGGATACCGTTGTTTCAGCAGGCCTGGCAGTTGCAGGTGATTTGTTGTTACTGGCTACGTCAGAGGCAGAGGTGATCGCCATGGCGAAAGACAATGGCGAGATTCGTTGGCGCAGTCCTGTCTCTAGTGAGGTTCTGGCATTACCGATGCTCAGTGGTAATTTTGTGATAGTGCGTAGTGCCGATGGTGTTACCCAGGCGCTGAGCGCCGAAACTGGCGAGCAGTTATGGAGCTTTAGCAGCAATGTGCCAGCCTTGAGTCTGCGTGGTGATGCCACCCCTGTTGTCACAGGTGAGTTAGTGTTGCTGGGACAGGCTAATGGCCGTCTTTCTGCGCTTTCTATTTTTGACGGGATATTGCAATGGGAGTCAGCTATTGTTGTGCCTCAGGGTCGTACTGATCTGGAGCGCATGGTCGATGTTGATGCTACGCCATTGGTTGTTAATGATGTGGTTTATGTTGCCGCTCATCAGGGCCGCGTGCTGGCCTTGTCAAAACTGACCGGGGCAACTTTGTGGAGCCGTGACCTGGGTACATCAGTCGGTATGACGGTTGATAATGAAAAGTTATACCTTGTCGATGACGAAGGCCAGGTTTGGGCGCTTGACCGTCGTAATGGCGCCACTCTCTGGAAACTCGATAAATTGAAGTACCGTGATCTTAGCGCACCGGTTGGCTATGCAGATAATATTGTCGTCGGTGATTATGAAGGCCAGCTGCACTGGATTTCAAAAGATGATGGTGCCATCACTGCGCGTCACCAAGTTGATGAAGATGGTGTGCGCGTTGCACCGCTGGTGCGGGATGGTGTCTTGTACAGCCGTAGTAAGTCAGGCCGGCTTGAAGCCCTGCGACTCAAGTAGAAATAGGCTGTTGAAATGAAACCTGTCATCGCACTAGTTGGCCGTCCTAATGTGGGCAAGTCAACGCTGTTTAACCAACTTACTAAAAGCCGTGATGCGCTGGTAGCGGATTACCCCGGCCTTACCCGTGATCGTAAATATGGTACCGGTCGAGTCGGTGATAAGCCCTACATTGTTGTCGATACCGGTGGCCTGAGTGGCGATGCCGAAGGTGTCGAGGAACAGATGGTTGATCAGGTGCATCAGGCGATTGGCGAGGCCAATATTGTCTTGTTCCTGGTGGATGCGCGGGCTGGCCTGATGGCCGGTGATGAGCAAATCGTGCAGCAGTTACGACGCATTAATAAGCCAATTTTTGTTGTCGTTAATAAAATCGACGGTACCGATGAAACCATGGGTATTATTGATTTTCAGGGCTTGGGTATGGGTGAACCGTTGGCGATTGCAGCGACTCATGGCCGAAATGTTACCCGAATGATGCAGACCGTATTGGCGGATTTGCCTGAAGCCGATGAGGGCGAGGAAGAGGAAGAAGATGGTAGCGTTAAGGTTGCCATCATCGGCCGCCCTAATGTGGGCAAGTCTACCCTGGTAAATCGTATTTTGGGTGAGGAGCGGGTAGTCGCCTTTGACATGCCCGGCACTACCCGTGACAGTATTTTTATCCCCTTTGAACGCGATAGTAAAGAATACACCTTGATCGATACTGCCGGTGTGCGTCGTCGTGGTAGGGTAAAAGAGACTGTAGAAAAGTTTAGTGTCATCAAGGCGCTGCAAGCGATAGAAGAAGCCAATGTGGTGATTCTGGTGCTTGATGCTCATGATGGTATTTCGGAGCAGGATGCCACATTGGCTGGTTTTGCCCTGGATGCAGGCCGGGCCATGGTGATTGCGGTCAATAAGTGGGATGGGTTGGAAAAGCATGCCCGCGAAAGAATGAAGACCGAGCTGGATAGACGTCTGCCGTTTCTCGACTTCGCCGAAATGCATTTTATCTCTGCCTTGCATGGCACCGGGGTAGGGCATTTGTTTGAATCAGTCGATGCCGCCTTTGCTGCAGCGATCAAAAAACTGCCTACACCTGATCTAACCCGGATACTGGAAGATGCTGTGAGTCAGCATCAACCCCCCATGGTACGGGGGCGTCGGATTAAACTGCGTTATGCTCATCAGGGTGGCAGAAATCCACCATTAATCGTGGTTCACGGTACTCAAACCGATTCTTTGCCAGGTGCGTATAAACGCTATCTGGTCAACATCTTTCGTAAGGTGTTTAAGCTCAAGGGTACACCGGTTAGGGTTGAGTTTAAGTCCAGTGATAACCCCTATGCGGAGCAAAGAAAAAAACAGGTTCAGCGTCAGGCATATAAAAAAACCGATTCTAAGCAACCTCCTAAACCGAAGCAAAAAAGCCGCAAGTAATGCCTGTCGTTTAACAGGCTGTTAAATAGCCTGGCGAGGTTGTTGCAGCAAGTCGATAAATTCATCCACAGGGATGGGATGACTGAAATAATAGCCTTGGAAAATTGGGCAGCCTATCATTTTGAGAAAATTGAGCTGCTCCTTGGTTTCTACCCCTTCAGCAACAATACTCAGTTCTAAACTCTTGGCCATGCTGATAATAGCTCTAACAATTGCCTTGTCATTGTTGTCAGTCAGACAATCCTGAATAAAGCTGCGATCAATTTTTAAGGTGTCGATTGGCAATTGTTTAATATAGGCGAGCGATGAATAGCCAGTGCCAAAGTCATCGATAGAGAAACGAACGCCGTAGTCTTTCAGGCTATTCATTTTTCTGATGGTTTCGTCGATGTCTTTGATAACGATTCGCTCGGTGATTTCCAATTCTAGGCGTTTACCATCTAGTTGGTATTTTTTGAGCAGGTTGATGATGCCGTCGACAAAGCCTTTTTCGGCAAACTGAGCTGGGCTGATATTGACTGCGATAATGGGAATCTCGCTGCTGGCAAGTGTGGCGCAGGCCTGTTCCAAAATCCAATTGCCAATTGAAAGTATCAGGCCGCTTTCTTCCATCACTGAGATGAACTCTCCGGGCAATAGTAGCCCTTTTTCTGGGTGTTGCCAGCGTAAAAGTACTTCGCTGCCGATAATGGTATTGGTCTCGACCTCTAGTTGTGGTTGATGGTGAAGAACGAACTGATCTTGTTCATAGGCTTGTTTAAGCTCGTTTTCGAGCTTGAGACGATCAATCAGGCGCGTCTGCATTTCATTTTCAAAAACTTTCACCGAACCACGACCAGAATCCTTGGCGCTATACATAGCTAGATCGGCGTGGCGGAGTATGTCATTGGCATCAAGGTTGTACTCTGGAAATATGGCGATACCTATGCTGACACTGGTTTTTAGTGTGTGCCCGGCAATGTTGTATTCTTCAGACAATACACGCAGTATTTTCCTGGCCAGGCCATGGGCTTCATGCCGGCTAACCTGTCGATCTTTGTTAAGTTGTGGCAGCAGCACCACAAATTCATCGCCACCGAGACGAGCGACGCTATCTTCCTGGCGCAGGCTGTTTTTGAGTCGATCGGCGATGTTGATGAGCAGGGCATCACCAACCGGGTGGCCGAGTGAATCATTAATGTGCTTGAAATGATCAAGGTCAATAAACATTAATGCACCATATTCATTGCGCCTTTTGAGTGTCGCGAGGGTTGTTTCCAGACGATCAAGCAACAGGGTGCGGTTGGGTAAGTTGGTTAAGGCATCGTGAAAGGCCTGGTGTTGTATCTTTGCCTCGGCCTGTTTGCGTTTACTGATGTCCTGAAAATGGGCGACATAGTGGCTGACGTGTCCTGATTCGCGCTTGACTGAGCTGATGGTCAGGTAAGCAGAAAAAGGCGTACCATCTTTGCAGATAAATTCAGGCTCACCAGACCATTTCATTTTTTCGTTGGCCACCTGCCAGATCCATTCATTAGAGTCGTCGCGGTCTGGTGAGAACAGGTAATTTGGTGGCTTGCCAACCACGTCTGCCTCACTGTAACCGGTTATTTTTTTAAAGGCCTGGTTGACGCGAAGAATATTTCGATCAGCATCTGTAATAAACATGCCTTCATGGCTTTCAAAAGCAGTGGCGGCAAGCTGTGTTTCATCGAGCAGCTGTTGTCTCTGGCGTTCAGTCTGCTCTCGTTCTAGCTCGGCAGTGATGCGGGCGGCAAAGATCTGCAGCAGTGAATGGTACATTTCATCATTTTTGATTGGATGATTGTTCATAACCACCAACAGGCCACAGGGGTTCTTGTTAAAGTCAGTGAGGCTAATACCAGCGTAACTTTTAATGTTGAGATCATGTAAAAGTGGATCATCAGGAAAAAGTTGCTGCACATTGTTGCGATAAATCCTGAAGCGCTCCTTTTCTAACAACGCTTCGTGAGGCGTGGCCTGGGTGGTGACTGAAATGTTGTCAAACTGCCGACCTTCGCCCCAGAAGGCGCAGCTATAAAATTTTGTCTGCTGATTTGGTGTTGTCAGTCCAATCAGGCAGTAATCCACTTCAAGTGAGTCAGCTAAAATTGAGGCGACCGCGACCAGAAATTCTGCCGAGCTTGTATCGCGGTGTTGTTGAATCAGCTGACTTAGAGCTTGCTCTATGTGTGCTTGATCATCAGCCCGATGTTGCAGAGCAGTAGTCATTTGGTTGAAGGTTCTGCCAAGCTGGGATAACTCTTTGGGGCCGTTGTTATCTTCAATCTGTGTGCTTAGCTTGCCTTGACGAACTTTCGTTGCTGCTTCAGCGAGATGACGAATCGGGTTTACGAAAAGGCGGTGACTCCAGGCAAAGGCAAGCATGATTGCTGACAGGGTTACCAGCGCTGCAAGGAAGAGGTTCTGTTGCAGAGCCTGGTTGGCTCTTGCCATAATTATGTCTGCGGGAACAGAGACTGAGATAAAAGTGTTATGGGTGCGATTGTTCAATGGTGCATAGGCGTGGATGAACTCGGTACCATGTTCATCGCGACGCTCCATGACACCAAGATGTTTCAGCCTTACCGCTGTTTCAAGCAATTCTGACTGCTGGTATTTATGTCCTGTCTTTGCACCTGTTTGAGCAGGATGTTGAAACAGCACCGTTCCTTCGCTATCGAACATGGTGAGTAATGACCCAGAATATAACGGCAATTGTTGAGTGTGTTCCTCAAGCCACCTGAGATTGACCATGGCATTTAGCAAGACTTGTATCTCGTTATTGGTATTCAGTATTGGTTTGATTATCGCAAGAGCTGGCTGGTGCTTCGCATTAATGGCGTTGTAGCCAGCGCTGCTTAATTGCTTACTGCTAAGGGCATGCTGGAAGTGAGGTTGATTGGAAATATTTTGAGTTTCTGTGGTTTGTGCTGAACTGCAAAGCAATTGTCCATTTGAGTTGAAAGCTGCCAGACTTATATATTGTCTGTATTGTTCAAGCATTGAGTTGAGTAGTTTATTGCAGGCAGCTGGGCTGTGATTCTGTATGGTCGGGATCTGTCCCAAGGCGATGAGTAATTGGTTGGTGCTCTCAATTACATTCTCCTGTTTGAATTGTATGGCCCTAAGTACATCCATGGCCTGGTTACGGCCGAGTTTGCGAGCATCATGTCGATCTTGGTTGCCACTGTAGAGAATGAGTCCAAGCACCGGTAAGGTGGCAATTAAAAGTAGTATAAGTACGTGATGACGTGTACTTAGTTTGAAGTGTGAATTTTTTTGTCCAACTGAATTTTGCATTTATTTACAATTGCACTGCCTCTTTGCAGGTTACATACAGGCTATCTGCAGTGGGGTTGGTTTGTCGAACCTGGATGCTGTTTTCTATTAAGAATAAGGTATTTCACCTGTCTAGACCACAAAAAATAATAAAGTAATTAAATGCTTAAACCTGGTTAATTAATGTTGTTATTTGTGGTATGAATCGACATGCTTATGATTAACAAGATTAAATTGCCAGACCAATAAAAATCAAGGGGTTATAGATGAAAATGGGGTTAAAAATAAGTGGTTTGATATTGTTGGGACTTGCCAGTTCAGGTGTGAGCAATGCGTCTTCTGATGTTGATATAGAACGCAAGCTTAGTGATCTGACCTCGCGTGTAATTGAACTTGAGCGCCGTCTGAGTGCTCTTGAATCACCCGAAATGATACAGATGATAGAACAAAACACGGCCGCTACAAATCCTGGTGATAGTCAGGACCAATCAAACTGGAATCGACTCAAGGTTGGCTATAACTACGATGAAGTACGCGAGCTGGTGGGTGAGCCGGTTAAGATTAAAAAGGGCAGCATGGAGTTTTGGTATTACAGTGAGCGTAAGCTTGATGGCCCGTATGTGAAATTCATCTTTAAAAAGGTGCACAGCTGGAGCTCTGGACTGGCTGAATAGCCACCAGCCTTGATCAATCGCGCGTAGGACTGTGGTACACGCCAATTTCTAGCACGCAGCTATAATTTTCTGGAGTTCTTCTGGATTTTGTTATGGGCAATTTCTATCTGGCTGTGATTAATTTCGCCTGTGGTTTTGATGTTGTAACCATATGAAATTATTGATCTATTATTTTTCATTCATAAAAAACAATTAAATAAGAGTGGTTATTTTCTGCTTATGTAACCGGGCGAAAGGTCGATAAATAGTTAGTCTTTTTAATGGATGTGAGTGGTTGTTGATAATGGAAGAAAAAACGCATTGCGTGCTGGTCGTTGATGATGATGCCGATTTGCTGGCGAGTCATTCATTGCATCTGGTTTCACTTGGTTACGATGTCCTCACCGCTGAAAATGGTAAAGAGGCACTTGAGCGGATAAAAGAATCGCCAGATAGCATCGATATTATCTTGGCTGATATTGTGATGCCGGAGATGGAGGGCTATGCCTTTTGTCAGGCTGTAAAGTCTGATCCTGAATACCAAGATGTTCCTTTTATTTTTGTTTCTTCACTTATCAGTCTTGAAGAAAAACTGAAAGGGTTTGAAGTTGGCGCTGATGATTATATTGCCAAGCCAATTAGTCCAGAGGAGCTAGGCTTAAAGATTAAAAAGCTGCTTGATTTGAGGGCAGAAAACATAGGTTTGCAACAGCAATTGAGCGAGAGTAATAGTGTTGCTATGCAGGCGATGACTTATTCAAGTGACCTTGGTCAGGTGCTTGAGTTTTATAAAAACACCCTGGATGCAGTTAATTTCGAGGAAATTGCACGTTTGTTGTTTGATGTGACCAACAACTATGGCCTTAAGTGCAGCCTGAAAATTATTGCTGGTGATGAGGTATTTTGTTTTTCTAGTCAAGGCGTTGTTTCTCCCCTGGAAGAGAGTGTGATCGATCTATCTCGACCCAGGGGGCGATTTTTTGATTTTGATGCCAGAACAATAATTAATTATGCAGATTTTTCTTTGTTGATAAAAAACATGCCGATTGAGGATGAAGAACGTTATGGCATCATCAAAGACTCATTAGGTAATTTGTGTGATGCCGTAGAGGCTAGAGTTAAATTTCTAATGTATGAAAATGCCTCAATTCAGAAAGAACAGATTATTAACGCTGTCATTGGCATTATGGATGAGGTTGATAAGCAGTTTGGTGAAATGCAACAGGCCAATACCGAGGTTATCAACAGCATGCTTGATGATCTCGATGAAGCGATGCTTGATCTTGGTTTAACACCGGGCCAGGAAGATCTGGTTAGAACCATTGTGATTGAAGGTAGAGAAAGGTCTAAACGTACCCTTAAGCGCGCAGATGTGATCTATAACAAGTTCGAAGAGGTTAAAACTGAGCTTGATAATGCGCTTGATAATAAATAAGGGCGCTATTCTTCGAAGTCGTAAATGACTATTTTCTCGACAAAGGGCATGACCGCCTGATTTACAGTCCGGTTATGTTCAGGATGTTTGGTATAGGCATTAATGGCAGCTTTGTTATCAAAAAGCATATGTATACCGATATCGAAACTGTCATCAACTATTTGACGTTCACTTGAAACTGATGTGCCTACACGTATTTTTATTACACCGGGGATCTTCTCAAGTTCTTTTGTGGCCCGAATAATCTGCTGTTGTTGACGTGGATTGCCAGGGTCTTTCAACCATAACAGTATGATGTGATTAATCCCGCCGTTGTCAGAACTGGTGTAAGGGGTGAGGCTACAGCCTGAAAGTATCAGCCCAAATAAAATAATAGCGGTGATTTTTTTCATTGCCCGGTCACATAGTTGGTGTCGTGGTATTCGCCTGGGCCGATTGGCGCAGGGCTGGCACAATCAGATTGGGGTCAATACGGGCGTTATTCATGCTGATGCTCCAATGAAGGTGCGGACCGGTAACACGTCCAGTCATGCCGATAGTGCCAATCTGCTCACCCTGTTTAAGCAACTGACCTTCTTTAACCTTGATGCTGTCCATGTGACAATACATAGTGATTAGTCCCTGGCCATGGTCGATAAAGGCCGAATTGCCATTGAAGAAAAAATCACCAGTAAGGATAACCTTGCCACTTGCCGGCGCATTGATCGGGGTGCCTTTAGGCGCGGCGATATCAATACCGCTGTGGGGTTTTCGGGGTTGCTCATTGAAGAAACGCCTTAGACCAAAGGGGCTGCTGAGTCTGCCTACAACGGGCAGGTCTAGCAGCAGGGTGTCAGTGTAGAGATTGTCATCCCAGTGTGCCAGGGCAGCGTTGATCTGTTTTTTTTCTTTGCCAATCCGCTTCATGTCATCCGGATTTGGGTTGACCTTGCGTTTATTCTTGATGGTTAGGTGTTGGGTTTCATATTGTTTATTCGAAACCAGGAATGTGTAGTTGTGGTTTGTTCCAGCATGTTCGCTGCTAATACTGTGTTCACCGTTTTTTGCTGCGAGAGGAATGCCAATCAGGGCATGCCATGTCTGCTGATGTTTTATCACCATCACCGATTTTTTGTTGTAGCTGACCCGGGGTGCGATATCCCCCGTTTCATTCAATTGAATAATGGCAATGCCGCCAGGCACGTTGTCCTGTTGCGGCAGTTCCATTGCCTGACTCAAGTTGCTGAAAATAAACAGCGCAAAGCCAATCAGGGTAGAAACAATGTGTTTTGATTTAAGACAAATGTTCATGATTTTATATAATTATTTTTTGATTTCATCGACAGTACAGATTAAGCTGCCTTTGGCCAAACGGGCTGAAATTTTGTCACCTCTGTTGAGTTTGCTGGCATCCGTGAAAACTGTTTTATTAGTCTCATCCTGAACGATGGCATAACCACGCTGCAAGGTTGCCAAGGGGCTGACGTTGTTCAAGGTTCGGCTGCTAATGACCAGACGTTGTTGTTTATTGGCGATGATTCGCTCCCAGGCGTGGTGCAGTCGTTGTTGCAGGCTTTGTTGTCGCATCTCAAGCTGGCTGAGTTGTTGTAAGGGTGCATGGCGTTGTAGTCGGTTATTGAGTTGCGCCAAAACATGAGTTTTTGCACTGATGTTGTTTTTGACTACTCGCTCGAGACGGAGTTCCAGCTCATCCAGGCGCTGGCTCTTTGCCAGTAGCTGCTGCCCCGGGTGCTGCTGTTGCAGGCGTTTCTCCAGCCAGTCCAACCCCTGCTGTGATTGTTGTAGTCGTGATCTTGCCTGTCTTTTCAGACGGTTGAATTGTTTTTCCAGTTGCTGTTGAATATCGTATTGATCCGGACTGACTAGTTCTGCCGCTGCCGACGGAGTGGGTGCCCTCTGGTCGGCAACAAAGTCGGCAATGGTGAAATCCACCTCGTGGCCGATGGCCGATACCAGCGGTGTTTTGCAGGCATGGATAGCCCGGGCAAGCTCTTCTTCATTAAAGGCCCAAAGGTCTTCGAGTGAACCACCACCACGGGTCAGTAGCAGCACATCGCAGTCTTTACGTTTGTCCGCCAGTTTGATCATCTTGGCTATTTCAGAAGCAGCAGAGTCACCTTGTACTGGAACCGGGTAGATAAGCACTGGGATGGCAGGGAAGCGCCGCTTCAAGACACTAAGAACATCCCGAATCGCCGCGCCAGTTGGCGAGGTGATAACACCGATTTTTTTAGGTAGGGCAGGGATGCTTTGTTTCAGGCGGGTGTCGAATAGCCCCTCATTGCCCAATCGTGATTTCAGTTGTTCAAAGGCCCGTTGCAGGGCGCCAAGGCCTGCCTCTTCCATCTGCTCGATGATGATCTGAAAATCACCACGAGCTTCATACAAAGTAAGGCGTGCCCGCACCAACACCTGCATGCCGTTGCTCGGTTTGATGCGCAGGTGCATATTTTTGCCGCGAAACATGGCGCAACGTACCTGTGCCGCTTCATCCTTGAGAGTGAAGTACATGTGGCCGGAAGAGGGGCGAGAGAAATTGGAAATCTCGCCTTCAAGCCAGAGCAGTGGAAAGCTGCCTTCGAGCACGGCCTTGGTTTCCCGTACCAGGCGGGAGACGGTGAAAATATCGCGTTCAGGGATAGCGGGTGTCATCGGTGTTGGGTTCAGCATCCAGCAATATTAACCTTTCTCCATGAGCCAGCCAATCAGCCTATTTGATCAGGGTATAGAATTTTATGCTGAAGCTGGCGGCAGGTAAACCACCATAGGCGAAAGTGCCCGTCATTGGGACTTGGATATTGGTCACGTTGGGGTCAAATCCCCCACTGGGGTTATAGGTATAACTGGCACCGGAATCATCTGAATAGACCACGGTTCCCATAGTTAAGTTAGAAGTAGTTGCTCCGTCGGTAAATATGACGCCGGTTGCAAAATCGAATTCTTCGGCGCTGGTGTCAATATTGCTGATGACGATAGTGGAATTGGCATCAGGGGACGCATTACCCGAATTCGAAACACTAATGATGTATTGAATAATCGCCCCGGGGATGCGTTTGGGATTACTAGTGCTGATGGGGTCGGAAATGACACTGCTGAGTTTTGTCACGTTGATATTGGGTTCTGGCGTAGTGATAACTGCATCTGCAACAGCGTCTGTGCTGGCGGTATTGCCGAAATAGTCAATGCTGAATCCCGCCGCCACATCCAGACTGTCTGCCCCGCCGGCACTGCCATAACCACTGGTTGATTCGATTGCCGTACCTTTGCTGCTGGTAAAGACCAGGGTGAGGGTGGTTGCATTTGTGACTGTCAGACTGGTTACATCCCCGGCGATAAAGCTGATGTTTGCTGTGGTGGCATTATCAGCGTTGATATCCCAGACAAATTTGCTCCAGTCGACATAGGTTTTGATGTCTGTACTGGCCGCCGCAATGGTGGTGAAATTTGTGCCTGTGATAACCATTGTATCTGTTGCCGGTGTATAAGTAGCCGATGTGACAGTCGCTGTGGGGGCAAAATTGTCTACCTGGAAGTTTTCTGATGTTACCACTGAGATACTATCCATGCCGCCATCATTAAGGTTAAAGCGTACTTGCACATCGGACTGGTCAACGTCAACCAAACTGCTAGCATCTGCATGCTTGGTGTTGAAGCTAAAGCTGTGAGCCGTTGCGGCAGCAAGGGTTGTTGCCGTGCTCCAGTTTGAGCCGCCATTATCATCCCAATTGCTGCTAAGCGAAGCAGAGGCGTCGGCATTGGTCGGTGTGTTCCAGTTTGAGCCACCATCGACTGAATACTCAAATGAATTCAGGCTAACGTTGTCAGACTGATTATCACGGCCTTTCCAGTTAATTGTTATGACTCCAGTACCATCAGTGGCTTGGCTGACCTGCGCGGTAGGAATGACATTATCAGTCGCGTAACCACCCACAGGCGGGTCATAGGTCGTCGCACTCACCACATTGGAAAGCGTGCTGCTGTTGGGTACTTCATCAAGTGTCTTGATGGCGAAGTAGTAGGTGTTATTGGGTAACAGACCGGTGACGGTCATTGACTCGCTGGTCGTCGCTATACTTGGTGTCGGTTCACCTGACACCTGGGTGGCACTGGCCCAGTTCCCAGCGGTAATCATTGCAGTGGAATAGCGAATATCGTAAACGGTCGCTGTGCCAGTGTTGCCGTCATCGCCAGGGGCTGTCCAGCTTAGGGCAATGGATGATGGAGTGATCATACCTGTCGCCAGGTCACTGACAGCATCTGGCGCAGTGGTATCTGAACTGTTGCCGGTTAATTCATTTACAGTGAGTTTGCCGGAAATATTTGACGTGCGGTCGTCGAGGTTACCAAGATAGATCCGAAAGTTGGGGTTAACCGCAATGCCTCGTGTCCGCAGCCCGAGCTTTGCACCTGGAGGCACGCTTCCCGATTGACCGGATAAATCGATAATATAGTTATTTGTTGTGTTATCAGTATTTGTCTGCGTCACCTCAGAGCCAAGATAAGTCTTGCTGCCAGCGGCGGTTACATAAAATAGCTGAAAGCCAACTGTGCCGCCATCACGAATGGTGACCTGATAGGAAACACCCGTCACTGTCGTAGCTGTCCCATAGGCCGTATTGTAGTAATGATTTGAATGGGTGCCGACAAAATCCTGTTCCGCACGATAGGCATCATTCGTTACACACATGTCGTTAATGTCTGTAGAAAACTCCTCAGTATAGTCCGGCGGTGGGTCGTTACCACAGGAACCACTGTCTGTGGTGATGCCCGATGCAATCGACACACCGTTACTCATCTTTGCGTAGTAGGTGACATTGCCACCACTGCCAGTTCCATCAGTTGTCGCGACTGTGTTGTCAGACAAGTTTGATTCGTTGGGCACTTCGTCAACCGTCTTGATGGCAAAGTAGTAGGTGGTATCCGAACTCAAACTGCTAATTGTTATGGACTCACTTGATCCGGCTGCACTGGGTGATGGTTCGCCCGTCACCTGGGTGGCGCTGGCCCAGTTGCCGCTGGTAATAACCGATGTCGAGTAACGGATGTCGTAGCTTGTTGCTGTGCCGCTGTTGCCATCATCACCTGGCGCGGTCCAGGTGAGGTCGATACTGCTGGCCGAGATAGCGGAACCGCTCAGATCAATGACGGCCGCCGGCGCAGTGGTGTCACTGGCGTTGGTGGATGTGCTGGGCACATTGGAAAGTGTGCTGCTATTGGGCGCTTCATCAGCAACTTTGATGGCAAAATAATAGCTGGTAGCTGCGCTCAAGCCGGTGACGGTGAAAGACTCACCACTACCGGCAAGCTTCGGCGATGGATCGCCCGTCACCTGGGTGGCATTATTAAAGTCGGTGTCGTTGCTGATGTTCGATGTTGAATAACGAATATCATAGCTGGTTGCGGTGCCTGTCGTGCCATCGTCACCAACAGCTGTCCATGTTAATTCTATGGTCGATACGGTTGCAGCGCCTGTTGCTAAATCACTAATGGCTGCGGGGGCAGTGACATCCGGTGCAGACGTGGCCGCCGAGGGAATATTGGAGAGTGCACTGGTATTCGGTATTTCATCATCCGTCTTTATGGCGAAATAATAGGTGGTACTTGCAGATAGCCCGGTGACTGTAAATGATTCGCTGCTGCCGGCAACTGATGGTGAAGGTTCACCGATGACCTGGGTGGCACTGGACCAGTTTGCATCATTAATGATGCTGGTTGAATAACGAATATCGTAACTGGAGGCGGTGCCTGTATTGATGTCATCGCCGGGAGCGGTCCAGGCCAAGTCGATGGCGTTGAGTTGCGGGTTGCTGGTGGCCAGGTCACTGACGGCTATGGGCGCGGTGGAATCGTCAGGGTAGATGACGTAATTGTTTGCTGTATTTGACTGTAAGCGAAATGCATAATCACCTCCAGCGTCATAGTTCAGCCAGTATTCAACAATGAGGTATTCGTTAGACGCTAATACGTATGCAGGTTGTACACTGTTGATTGTCTCTGCTACTGCAGCACTGGTTGCTGTTGCGTAATTTCTACTTCCGTTAACGGTAAACAGCAAAGTACCACTCGTTCCATTCGTAGCACGGAAAACTCGCGCCGAGACTGTTGCGTTTCCGCCCGTTGCATATCGCTGAACCTCCACTGCCCATTTAAATGTCCAGGTGCCTGCTGAGATTGTGGTATTGACCGGATTAATGGTTGCCCAGCCCCGCTGAGGGTTGGCAGTTTGAGTATTTGAGGTGTTGTGGTCTGTTCCAGGGTAGAAGAGGTAAGTTGAATTGGAAGCGCAGACGTTACTATTGCAAAGTGTTGAACTGACATTTGCAGAGCCACCAGCAGTGGTTGAAAACTGGTCGTAATTACCACCAAAACTGTGTCCGCTGGTTCTTTGATATTCTGTAACAGCCCATGCATCTTCAGACATGCACAGGCCTGCAATGCCTGTTATGGCAAAGAATATCAGCGGCAGCAGTTGTATTGGCGAAAACCCCGTGACAATGCGCGCCAATGCGCCGAGCATGTTTCGGTCTCGCGAAACGCGGCAGCGCTGCTTGATTTTTAAAAATAGGCTTGTATTAGGTATTAACATTATTTGTCTATACTGTCGCTTTTAATGATTCATCCAGTTGATGGCGTCTTTCACTGAGTACTGATCAAATTTCATCCTAAAGCGTATGAATACTCCTTCACTGGTTTGATTGGCAGTGGAAAAGTCTTCATCGCGGAAGCCAGTGAAGTTGTACCCCAGGCTGACCCAGATGTTTTTTGCCACTGAGTGGCCAATCGATATGCCGCTGCTGTAGTCATAATGGTTCAGTTTTTGTGCTCTCAAGACGCTGCCATGCAGGCCGATATCCCAATTTTTTGTTAAATCATAACGGCTCTCAAAGCCCGCCAGGTCGGTAAAGCTGTTGTAGTTCTGTTGTTTGATTCTTTCGTCAATCACTTTGGCAGCGTATTGCAGCGACAGTTGCCATGTGCCGGTTTTGAAGTTGGCGTTGAACATATTGATCAAACGTTTGCCTTCACCGTTAAACTCACTGCCAGTGGTTTCATCTTTTTTCAGTTCAAGCTTGTCGAGCAAGATCCAGCGTGAATCGCTTGGGTGATATGCCAGACCAAGACTGACATCGGTGCTGGTCTGTTCAGCACCGGTGATTTGGCTACGCTCTGTTATTGTGAGGCTGGAAAGTATGGACAGTGAGGCACTGGGTGTGGTTTGGATTGAGGTTGACAGTGAATGGTTGTCTTCGGCTGTGCCGTTGCGGTTTTCAATCCGTGTTGTCCACATCCAGTCACCCTTCATGTAGGTAAGACCGACTGAGGTGGCTGTGAAATCGTCAACAGCACCATGGGCAAACGGTACGTTGTTGTTGAGTTGTGTGCCAGTGGACTCACTCAGCAGTTTGGATTGTTCGGCGCCGATATCCAGCGACCAGGCCTCAGACAGTTGCCAGGTTTGTGTGCCGGCGATGTTTGCGCTGGTGGATTCTTCTTCTGTTGATTGTGTTTCGGTGAGGCCGGTATAGAGGGTGCCGCCTTCCCACGGGCTAGACTTGATGCCAAGCAGGGTGCTGCGCGTGTCCCGGGTCTGACCATTGCTGATTTCTTGTTCTGCAAACAGGGTGGCTTTTTTATTGAGGCGGATGTCGACCCCCATGCGGGTGAGGTCAGGGAAGTCGATGCTGTTTTCATCGTTGTTGATATTTTCTTCATGATCTAAACGGGCGACGACCATGTCTTCAAAAAAACCTTGGCTAATACCAGCGCTGATCTGCTGAGATTTTTGTTGACTAGCATCGTCATGCTGGTCGACAGCGGCGCGGCCACCTAAACGCAGTGAGCTTGAATCTAGGGTGAGTGATGCCTCTGTCTCGACCAAGTCGCGCGTGGCCTTGGTGGCGGTTTGCTCTTGGCGATAGGCTTGAGCAGTGATATTGACATGATCATTGACGGCGATGCTCGTTTCAGCGCCGATCTTGCGGCTACTGTCTTCCGAAGCGTTGATCTGCCCTAGACCAAAACCGGTATCGGTTTCGCGGACATAGGCCTTGCTGTTGCTGATGTCTGTTTGGTGTTCTAGTTCGGCAACAAAGGCATCACCCTGACCGTTAGCGCCGATGATGTTGTTGTCAATTGTTCTGGCTGCTTCGAGATGGAGTTTTGTATTGTCGTTAATTTGATAGTCGCTATCGATGCCACCCAGTTTGGCTTCGCCACCGGTGCGACCTTCGTTGACATGGGTTACGCCGATGCTAAATTTATCGGTTAATTTGATTTTGGCTCGGCCACCGTAGGTTGTCCGTTCATTGGCGTCATCGAAGGCTTCATATTGGATGACGACAAACAGATGATCCATGTTTTGATCGATGCTGAATACTGGTCTGCGGAAGACAATGGTGCCTTCTTTGTAATCAATGTCATAGTCGCTGTGACGTGTCAGTTGGATGCTTTGTAGAATCTCTTCACTGCGGAAACGGTCGCGTGTTTCGATAATGACTTTTTCGGTATTCATAGCGATGTTGCTGTGTGATAGACGATAGGGGCCAGAGCGGCTTTCGCCTCTGAACTCTTCTTTCACATATGATTGGTTGGTTTGGCTGGTGAAGATCGCAACATCGAGGCTTTCACCTTCGTAGCGCGTCTTGATCCCAGTCAGTGTGCGGCTATAGCTGGCCAATTCTGTTTGATTGAAGTCGGTGGCGTAGTCACCAAACAATAGATAGAAATCATCACGTTCTATCATCAGATAAAGTTTCTCGCTGCTTTGGGCGTCGTTGCCGCTGTTGCTGGAGTCACCGTAGATGCTGTAGTAGCTGTCAGGGTCAATGCTTTGATTGATGTTGGGGTCTTCGCCAGGGATGTGTTGTTTGTCGCTGTCATAGGCCATGGTCAACAACCACTTGCCGAGGATCTGGCCTTTGGCAAAGAAGGCAATGCGACCGTCCTGATACAGGTGTTCTTGGTTGCTTTTGGCATCGAGTGGTTCAACATTGCCTTCAATTTCATTGTATCCAGCAGTGCCTTCGGCCAGGCCAACTAAAATCCAGTCGCGTTTTTCTGTCTTTAACTTGGCCTTGATAATTTGTTTCTCTTGGCTCTGGCCGTTTAACTCAATTTCAACTTCACCACTTCTGTTGGTTGGTTTAAGTGTGATCAAGGCGACACCGTTTGTATCAACAGTGAAAGTATGCAGGTTTTGTGAGACGCTGCCCGGCATTATCTCAAGATTGAAATCGCTGTTGTCAGCGACACGATAGGGCGCCTTGATACGGAATTGCCCACTCATGCCTTCGCGCATGGGATAGCCGGATTTATCGGTGACCCTCAGGGCAATGACCGGATTGCTGCGGCCGTCGGCGACCAGGTTGGATTTGTCTGTGATTAGTTCAGCTTTGGCAAAGGCTCCGGAAACATATACGGATCGTGTTAGGCGTTGCACTTCAGCGCCTGATTGATCTTTAATGACAACTTCGAGGTGGTTATGTCCTATCTTGAGGTCAACCCCTTTCCAGTGACTAAGTTTGGCTCCGTGTGTGTTTTTGATCGAGCCTTCATAGTTGGCCCATTGTACCGGCATGCCATTAAGAAAAACCTCAACTGCTTGATCGTGTCCATGTTTAACAACAATCGGTGTGCTGGTTTGCTTAGGTAGAAATTCACTTTGTGGCAACAGCCACTGAATCGTGGCGTTTTTGTCTTTAAACCATTGGGCATCATAGTTCATTTCATGGTGTTTTTTTTGGTCACGGTTAGTGGCAGGTTTTTTTGATATGGAGATTTTTTCTGCAGGATCTTCGCCTTGAATGATAAGTGTTTGTAGTGCTCCTTCTTTGGCTTGGTTAAATCCGTTGTCTTTAATGTCGGAAACAGTGCTCATCAGGTTGTGTTCGGCCACTGGAGTACGTTTATTGGGTCGGGCTGGTGTATCTATGAGCATGAAAGCTTTAGTGACCAGCTCACGTGCGGGGCTAGATGTTGTTGGGGATACGGAGAAGCGTAGTGTTTCTTTCCAGTTAATCCCGGATATATTTCTTAAACGATAAGTGAGCATGTTGTCATTAATGACGGGATCAATAATTTTTTTTCCATTCAGAAAGCTGGTTCCTGATTTGTAGACAGCGCCTTCAGAGAGCATGACAATGACTCGGATGTTTTCAACGTCTATGTTTTCATTGCTAATATCTATTTTATAAATTAGATCGCCTGAGGTTATTTGAGGTAGGTTGCTGATACGGATAGAGACATTACCTTCAGGCACGGCTTTAACGGCAACATGAAAATCACTGCGCCAAAGTGTGCCTCCTTGAATGTCAACAAACTGTGACCAGGAGTTGTTGGCAAAGCGACTATTTTCTTCTTTTAGAATCGTTTCGTACCCCTCTGGCAAGGTGTCGATATCAAGCTGGATTATATGGCTGCCTGGGCGTACATCCTCGAAGTGATACATGCCACGTTTGTCGGTAACCGCATAACGGCCGTCTTCCATGTAGATGCGAACGCCAGCTAGGCCGTGGTGTGGCCCGCCCTGTGCATTATCATCGCTAGGATTGAGCACTACCTGGCCCATCAATAGGGCACGACTGCGCATTAGTTCATCGAGTATTTGGACTTCGTGTTCTGCTGTGTTTGAGGTGGCGCCACCGCCATTGGCAATAGCGTGGCTGCTTGTTGAGGTGGCACGTTTGTTGACTGCACCCACGGCAATAACATAGTCGATGGTGTGAGTGGCGCCACTTTCCATGTCGCCTAGATTGAAGGTTATTTGTTTGCCGTCTTCTGAAATTTGGGCGGCGGTAGAGGCTGCATTATTGATTAACAGCGAGTCAGCCATAAAACGAAAACCATGGGGCAGGGAGTCGCTAAGAATGACATCTTCGATTGCAGCGTTGGCGACATTTTCCAGTCTTACTTTGTATTGGACAAAGTCGCCGGGGCTGACCTTGTCTTTATTGGCGCTACGTTGGATATATAGGTGTGTATCGAGTGGGTCTACTGGTATATCTATATGCAGTGGTATCTCTTGCAGCAGTGAAAATGTTTCACCGCGTGAACCGAGTGTGATTGCGAATGGTCCATTGGCCAGTTGGTTGATCAGATCAGACGGTTGAGTTGAAGGCCAGCGATATTGTGCGTCTGCCGGTGGCACAACGACTATTTTGTAGTTGCCGACCGCTGCAAGGGGAAAGCGATAAGCGCCATCGCTGAATTCATAGACGGCACCACTGCTGTCAGTGGCGGTTGCACCTGTAGTAATCGGATTTGGGTGGATGCTAACACCATCGTCACCATAGACTGTGGTATGCAAGCCGGTGTCGGCGTCAATCATATGCACACTATAACCATTGAGATATTCGCCGGTTGCACTGTCAACGATGACGCCAAAGGGGTCCACAAGCACAATCTGTTCAATAGTAGCGCTGTTGCTTTCAAACGGATCTGAATAATTAATATCGACCCGAGTGTTTGGATGTACTTCGAGTATGCCGTTATTGCTCACAGTAGGCGCACGTTTTAGTTGAATATAACCGGAAAATACACCGCTGTTTTCGCTGTTTTCCGTTAGGCGAATGGTTTCAGACTCACCATCTGCAGTGATTGATAGGGGGACTTCTATGTGTTCGGGTTTGATTTGGTCAGTGTTCTGGTCGGCATCTTCAACGCTGATGTAGACAATCTGGTCATGATGAAACTTGTTTGTTGGCTTCAACGGAATTGGGGCATCCGTGATCAGAGTCGCAGGTGAGCCTGAATTGTTTTTGGCATGCGTTTTAGTTTTCTGTATTGTCGTTACGCCAGCAAGGCTTGGTATGGGAAAGGTGACATATTGACCATTACTATCTTTGTAGCTTGGCTGTTCGATTGATAAAAGGCTGGCCTCTTCATCATCAGGTGATTGAGTCAATATAAGCAGATTTGCATCACTGCGCGGACTGATGTTTAGGCTTATCGCTTGCTGATTAATAGTTTGATTGTTGGCTGTGTGTCTAACAGTGAGTTTGTTGTTCTCAGGTGATGCATCAACCGCTAATGTCAGCTGAGCCTGAAAGCTGAGCTTATGTGACATGGCAATGTCGTCAATAGCGTATTGTCGTGTTGTGATGCTGTCAGTCGATGTTTCTTGGATGAGTGTGGCAACATCGTCTGTCATGATTAATTCTGTATTGACTGGGGTATCAATAATTAACACACCATCATTCAAATCATTATTACCAATGTTATCTATGTAGATGTTAAGGCTGCCACCGGTTCCTGGATAGAAGTTGGTTGTTTCAAGTCCACTGACTGTCATCTCCGAAGTGTTGGGTGGAAAGCGTGATTCAACGAAGAACTCATCTGTGTTGGACGTCAGGTTATAATATGCGGTGGTGACGTTGTAATCGAGAGTCGCCGCATTTTTGATTATAGTGCCAGCTGGCACGGCAAAAGAATGGCCCGACCACAAACTCATTGTGGCCAGGAAAATCAGTAAAAACAATGTTTGCAGACGTACGACAGCCTTCAGGCTGGCAAAGCTGCCAGCCCTAAAGGCCTGTAATACGCTTGTCAAACGAACCACCATGGTTTAATCGATGGTGACCCTGAAGGCGACGCGGGTCTTGGTGCCCGCAGCGACAGTCAATCCCGAGACGGTGACCGTGTTTGCTGTGGTGACACCGTAGTCACCAGTGTCACCATCACTCTCCTGGGTGTAGGTTGTAATACTCGGCGTTCCATCGATATCTGCAGTGATTTCAATTTCGTCGGTAGCCGTGTTGTACTGCCCTACAGCAAAGGTAATGTTAGCCAGTTCACCTGTCAGGTCATCGGCAATGGTAACGTTGGTGGCATCTGAGCCGCCGGTGTTGTCGATATCGATTCGATATTCAACTACCGCGCCTGGGATGCGTTTGAAGTTGCTCGCACTGATGCCATCACTGATTACCACGGATGACTTGGTCACAGTCAATGTGGCCCCAGCAACCTTCCACTCACCTTGCAGTGTGTGTTTACCATCACGAGCGGCGTCACTGTTGTCGCCTGTGCTATCGGCAAAGACGATATCAACGCTGCCTGGTGTATCGGCAGTGCCGTCTCCCGTAGCTGTTTCGGCAGCCCCCTTGGAGGAACCAGTACCACCGACACCTACCTGGGCTTCCAGAAAATACGATGCGATGGAGGCATCGCCCTGTGCGCTAGGAATATTACCGACCAGAAACACAACCCTGGTACCCGCCGCTGCCAGTTCATCGACATAGGCATCTGCTGTGACATCTGTTTCTGTTCCGGTGCCATCCCAGGTCTCATTGGCATTGGCGTCGAGATAGATCTTGAAGGCCGTCGCGTCAAAGTTGTCGGTGCCGCCATACTTGGCTGCACCACCTGAAAGGGCAGTGGCGGTTAGTCGCATGTCTTGGACATCGTTACCCTGATTGGTAACGCGAAATTTCAAGACCACGGTTGTCTGGCCTGGTGCGACCGTGATGGCTGCACCGTCCAGATTTTCCACCAGCACATCAACCTTTTTGTCGGTGACAAAATTGACTGATGCATTTTTTTGCGGCTGTGCGACTGAGTTGACTTCATAATCCACCGTTGCCGTATTGCTGACGGTGATGCCTGAAGCAACGGCAAAAGCCGTTTGCGGTAAAGCCGCAATCAACAGGGCTGCGGCGCAAGCACCGGCTAACCTTGTTATGGACTTTGGAGTTTTCATTGTGTTTCTCCTTGCTGTTCGCCAATCTTTGGCGTTTTATTTGGTTTTTGTTGTTGTTCTTTCCTGTGGGGCTTTCATGGTGGTGATCCTCGTATTAATGTCAGCATCTTGGTGTGCAAAAGCGCCCAGTGGCTGCCCTCGAAAATATTGCTTTGTGCATATCGCATGGTTTTAATCTTCGTTAACTTTGCTTAAAAAACTGACTTGGCCTGTTTTTCCGCTGTCAACAAGTGGCAGTAACCAGCGAATGTGGGTGTAGTCCTTGGCGGTGGCCGGGCGGCTTTTGCCATCCTTAATAATGCTGAGGTTTTCTTCTTGGTCGTAATGTTTGCCGCCATCGGTGGAATAGGTGATGGTCAGACTGCCCGTAGCGCTGCCAGAAAGGTAGGTGACTTCCTCAGGGATAATGTTGGTGATAATGACGTTATTCGCGGGTTGTTCGCCTTTGTTTTCATAGCGGGTGCTGTAGACCACGGTGTCGCCGGGAATAACATTTTCGGGCGCTATTCGTTTCAAGCTGCGGTTGCCGTTTGCGTCGATAGTCTCGATTTCTTCCTCGACAAACATTTGCAATTCCATTGCTTCATCTGCAAATGCCTGACTTAGGCCAAGAGCCAGGTAAAAAACTGCGATACTGATTGATATAAATGTGTGTTTCATTTGGGTTTCCTTTCCTTTCCTCGGTTTGTTTATGGGGGTACTGCTGTAATTCTTGTTTAGGTTAACGAACGTTCTTAAGAAATTTTTAACGTAATAAAAGCATTAATCATGCCGTGATTGATTGATTTCTTAAATAATCAATTAAAACAAAAGGTTGTGGTTGGTTGTATTGCCTGAAAAAAACTGTTTGGTAGGTGAATATGCTTATGTTTGAGATGGAGGAATTCTTAACCTATTGAATTTTTGTATAAAAATATTATCTCGATCCAGGTCTCAATTTTGTGTGACTAGTTGTGTCATCAATTGAAAATACTTGTGAGTGTTATTGTCATTTTTTTAAATACCAATAAATATCAATGACTAATCATTGTCTTTATTTGTTGTGTTGGGTAATGACGTTGGTCAGTCAGCTGCTATGGCAGGTTAAAAAAGCTGTAAATTTAAAGCAAAAGCGGTGGTTTTGTTGGGTCAGTTTTTACGCTGTTTTTTGTAATAATTCGATAAATTTTCGATAAGATTTGTTTGTGTCTGATTGTTGTATATTCTGCCGGTCAGGTTGATTTTGACGGTGTTTCTTAAGCCTATTAGCTCCCCGGCTTATCGGGTGCTGTCAAACCGTTTTAGTTATGGTCTTCAGATAGCCATGAGGACTCGCTATCAAATATTGTTCTTTACGACGGAGTCTGTAATCTGTTGGTCGTGGGTGCCGTTTATTCTTAAACATGACCTCCAGCACCTTTTTTAAATTTGTGCTGATGCAGTCACAGGCAGCAAAAAAATTATGCTTGAGAATAGGCTGTATGTTGTTGAATTAAATTTGGCCAGCGTCGTTATAAATGGTTTGTCCGTGGCTACGGTCATTTACCTTTTAGTTTCGATCAAGAAACGAGAGGAAAACCTATGAGAGACTTTAAGAGTTTGGCTCATACGAGATGGGATTGTAAGTACCATGTGGTGTTTATCCCTAAGCGTAGGTGAAAGCTGATATACGGCAATCTGAGATAAGCCCTGGGTGAAATATGCATGATTTGGCCAGAAGAAAGGAATGCCGAATAGAAGAAGGCCATCTAATAGCGGGTCAAATTCATATTTGTTTTAGTATTTCGCCAAAATATCCAGTACCCAGTGTTGACGGGTATTTGAAAGGAAAGAGTGCGATAACAATAGCCAGGCGCTTTAAGGGTAAGCAAAGAAATTGTACGGGTGAGCATTTCTGGACGCGAGGATATTATTTTTCAACCGTAGGTTTGGATGAAGAGATGGTTAGAGAGAACATCCGCAATCAGGAGCAAGAGGATGTTCGGCGAGATTAGCTGGTCCTTGGGATGTAGCTCCTTGGGCGCAATGAGAGACCTTTGAGGGCGTAACCTGATAATAAGCCTCCGGGTTTGTCGGAGGTCATTTAACTGATGATTATGAATATTTTAATAATCAAGACAAGACTGATTGTCGCCTTGAATTGTTTGAAGCGAAGATTATATCGTCTGCCCTAAACTATAATTTGCTACCAGATTGATCCACAGCAATCAATAAATCGTTATTGGGATCTGCATCTTCATCGGTATCGGCAATCCAGGGGGCAAGGCAGTCACGGTTTTTGACACATGGGTCTGTTAGTGATTTCAAGAATGCAACCAGTTGCGCAACTTCTTGATCGGTCAGTTTTATCTTATTTAATACATCGGCAATACCTGCGTCGCGTTGTGCCTGCAAGGCATTAATCGCTTTTTGGGTATTGACGGTCATGACATCGAGATTCTGAATGCCTGCCTGGTCGAGCTGATTGAAGTTATAATTGTTCAGGGCAGCTTGAGGGTCTAGATGATGGCGCACTACTGCCTCCAGCGTGGTATAGGCGCCAGCATGAGTCCAGGGGCCGGTAACTTCTACATTCAACAGTGTTGGGGTGCGAAACTGATATTTGTGTTCCTCTTTACCTGATATTGCGGCCCGGCCAAAGTCTTCGCGACCATCACCATGGCCTTTGCCTCGACCAATTTGTGGGGCAGCAATGTTATGAAATTGTTCGTCGGTGAAAAAGTCGCCTTGATGACAATCAACACAATCAGCCTTGCCATAAAATAACAATGCGCCAGCCTTTGCATTATCGGAAATGGCATTGCGATCACCCTCAACATAGGCCTTCCAGGGTGTCTCTACAAACACTTGTGAACGTTCGTAGGCGCCAATGACGAGGGAGATATTTTTCTCGGTAATCAGTTCTTCAGCCGAGCCGTCAGGATCGTTGAGCACCGTGCGAAATTGGTTCAGCCAATAGTCCGTATCAACCAGCTCACCGGCTCCGCCACTATAACCACCAAGCCGGGAAGCCACGAAATCACGAATGCCCTGGTTATCCAATTCTTGATGATTAAAGCCTTTCATCTCTTCGGGTGAGGTCACCGGAAAGCGCGCTTGTGCCTGGGCCAGGGTGGCGCCGGCATTGACATCAGCACTGCCGAAACCGCTATCGGGAGTGTCAATGCCGGCTGCGACCGTTTCAACCCGGCCATCATGAAACAGGGTGTTTTGCCATGCCGCAATGTTAAAGGTGGTTGGGGCATTGCGAGGTACGGTCGGGCCGCCGTCATAACCTGTCGCCAGGACCGAATGCAGGCGGGCAGGGCCTAACAAGTCTGGATTTTCTGCGCCTACGCCAATGGCTAGTGGCAGGTTGTCACCGCCGCCCAGGCTGGGGTGATGGCAGCTCACGCAGGCGCTGTCGCGGTCGCCACCCAGGGTTTTGGAAAAGAACAGACGCTTGCCCAACACTGCCTGTGGGTCGGTGACATCAGGTAGGCCGCTGATATTGGTAAAGGGATTCCCGGTCAGGCTGTGCTTGCTGATGACAGCATCCAGATCCACGTCTTGTGAATTGTTGCTGTTACAGCCTGTTAGGACGAGAAAAAGGCTTGATATAGCTACGGTTTGAAATTTCATATCTACCTCAAATGTATGGCGATGTGGCCCGGGCAGCTTGCTTTGACATTGATTGCGTCAGAAAAAAACTTAGTCGAGGCTAAGTTGCGACTAACGTAATTTTAATATAGAGACTGCTGGATTAAAATGCGACATAGTGTCGCAGCTTACCCTCTAACCAATTCGCCAAGAGTTGCACTTACAAATTGAATTCACGGTAAGTTATCTCTGGTTACAAGGTGATTTACCCTATGCATTTGTCTGTATATGTATGTTTGAAATTGTTAGGCAAATAAAGGTTAAAAAATTTCTGTTTTTAGTTGTCGTTATGTCGAGGTGGATCATATACTTGTTTGTGGATAGTGTTGACAGGTGATCTTGTTTGAATAGATTTAACGGTAATATTTTGTTGTCGCTTGCGCTTTTTGTCAGCCTGCTTTTGACAGGCTGTTTTTCAAATAAGGAAACTAGTCAGCAGCCCGAGTTTTCTGTCGCAAGACAGTGGAATGAGGCGCTGTTGTCTGCCATTAGGATGGATTTTGCCCGTCCGACAGTGCATGCTAGAAACCTGTTTCACATGTCTACTGTGATGTACGATGCCTGGGCCGCTTTTGATGATGTAGCACAACCCTATTTACTGGGTAAGACCGTCAATGGTTATCGCTGTGAATTTACCGGTTTTTCTAGTTCCTTAGCCAAGAAATCAGCTCGTGAGCAGGCGATTAGCTATGCGGCCTACCGTATATTGTCACACCGTTTTTCTAGTTCGCCTGGCGCTGTTGAGTCACAGAAAATATTTGACGATTTATTGTCAGCCTTGGGGTATGACTCAGCGCTAACATCGATAGACTATTCTAGTGGTTCGACAGCTGCGCTTGGAAATTATATTGCAGAGTGCATGATTGCCTATGGTTTGCAGGATGGTGCCAATGAAACAAACGCCTATGCCACACAATCGTATACACCGGTTAATCCGGCGTTAGCACCTGCTGAATCGGGAAATCCTGGCATCGTTGATTTGAATCGCTGGCAGCCTCTGGTATTGGATAACTTTATTGATCAGTCTGGTAACGAGATTGGTGCATCTACGCCGGAATTTGTCGGGCCAGAGTGGGGTGGTGTTGCTGCATTTGCACTGACCGAATCGGATCTAAGTATCAACCAGCGTGAAGGCGAAGATTTTGACTACTGGGTTTATTATGATCCGGGCGCGCCGCCTTATATTGATGCTGTCAACGGTGGTACAAAAACTGAAGAATACCAGTGGAATTTCTCTCTGGTGTTGGCCTGGTCCTCTCACCTTGATCCACTTGATGGGGTGATGTTGGACATCTCACCAGGCAGCAATGGCAATAATCAGAGCCTGCCGCAATCATGGGCGGAATATGCGAGCTTTTATGATCGGCTTAACGGTGGAGATCAAAGCACAGGCTATACAGTGAACCCCTATACTGGCAAGCCTTATGCTCCGAACCTGGTGCTACGTGGAGATTATGCACGCGTGCTGGCTGAGTTCTGGGCCGATGGTCCTGATTCTGAAACACCGCCGGGGCATTGGTTTGTATTGCTTAATTATGTCAATGATCAGCCTGAATTGGAAAAACGTTTCCGTGGCCAGGGCCCTGTGCTCAATGACTTGGAATGGGATGTAAAGGGTTATTTTGCTCTGGCGGGGGCGATGCAAGATTCAGCTGTGACTGCTTGGGGAATTAAGGGTTGGTACGATTACATCCGTCCTGTGTCGGCCATTCGTGCGATGGCTGATCTGGGGCAGAGTTCAGCTCCTGAGCAACCCAACTATCATATCGCTGGCTTGCCACTGATCGAAGGTTTAGTGGAGCTGGTATTGCCGGGTGACCCACTGGTAGGTGCCAACGATGAAAATCTGTTTAAACTTAAAGCTAAGGTTTGGCGTGGGCCGAATTATATCCCCGATCCAACTACCTATATTGCTGCGGTTGATTGGGTTCTGGTTGAACACTGGTGGCCCTACCAACGGCCTTCGTTTGTGACACCCCCCTTTGCCGGTTACGTTTCGGGTCATTCCACTTATTCACGTGCTGCCGCCGAAGTGTTGACAATGCTGACGGGTGATGCATATTTTCCAGGTGGAATAGGCCAATTTGTGGCGCCGAAAAATGATTATCTAGTTTTTGAAAAGGGCCCAAGCGTTGAAGTTACTCTGCAATGGGCCACATATCGCGATGCGTCTGACCAATGTAGTCTGTCACGGATCTGGGGCGGCATACACCCGCCAGCGGATGATATTCCAGGGCGTTTAATTGGTGAGAAAGTTGGTATTGCTGCCTTTAACCTTGCGGCACAATATTTTGGTGATTAGTGATTCGCAGCAATGTAGTTAAGGCTGAGGTGTTGTCTTGGTAATTATTCTGTTGCAAGGTTAATGTTAGTTGGCCTTTCAATGAAGAGGGCAAGGCAGATAATGCCTTGCCCTTTTTGATTCTAGTGGCGACGACGAGCGCCTAGACCGCTCAAACCAACCAGGGTAAACAGCATTTCGGGGATACCAAAGGCGGCTAGACCACCCATCTTGTCATCACTCGTTTCACCACTTTCTGTTGCCATGTTTGAAACATTGGTTTGGATGTCACCGCCAGTGATTGTCTCGTTGTCAGTTGTAGTGCTAGATAATTCAGTATTAATGGGTGAATTTGTAGCACTAATGTAATTAGGTTCAACCATGAAGACTTCGGTACTACCATCAGGGTTGCCACCCGTGAAGTCGGATCCGGCCCGGAATATTGTCTTGCTGGCATTGCTTGTGGTGCTGATACGAAATTTATAACTATCAGTGTTATCAAAACTCAGCTGCAGCACATAGGGGCCAGTGGTAATGCTGGTGTGGGTCAATTGTTCAACTTCTGGCCTTCCCTCTGGACCGAGCGGGGCATCGAGGTCGATCATGGCAATTTCAAAGAAATTGTTTGGGTTGACTATGTCGACGCGTGAGCGTGAGGCGAAGACTATACGACGGCCGTCATCGCTGATTTGTGGGCGTTGAATGTCGTCATCATTGGGTGTCCAGAGTTCATCTTCAGAATAGGCATTGGGATCATCACTGAAGGTCAGTTGTTTCATCTCTGTGCCATCGCGTTTGGCGATATATAGCACGTCAGGCAGGAAAGGGTTTGTTCCAAGCTTTGTTCGGTTTGGGTCAAGAATTCCATCGCCATCTGGGTTGATGCAAGCGGCAAATGCCACCCAGGAGCCATCGTAAGAGAGTGTTGGTTCAAATGCATCTTCGGCTCTTACATGGTATGGATCATCAATATCGGTATGGGTAATCTGCACTGTGTATTTTGAATGTTCAGCGGTGCTTGCGCCGTCACGCCAGAAGCCTTTCAGATCAAAGACAAAGATTTCATCGCTGTTATCGTCATTCAGTGGTGGTACGAGGTCAATGAAAGAGTCGAAGGCGATAGTACTGCCATCACCAGAGATGGAAGGGTCGCGTGAATCGTATCTTCTGGAACTGGTGCCGGTGGTGATTTGACTCAGCTTGGAACCATCAGCCTTGATGGCATAAATCTCAACATTGCCATCACTGTTCTCTCCGACCAGATTTTGGCTGGATTGAAAAGCTATGACATCACCAGTATTAGAGATGCGGGGAAATTTTGCGTCTCCCGGACCGCTTGTTAACTGCCTTAGCCCAGAGCCATCAGTGTTCATGATAAAAATCTGGTGATGGGGGGCGTAGTAAAAAATGCTGGTGTTGAATGGGTCTGTGGTTAATAGCGGCGGATTTAGTGGCTGGCCATCTTTATCATTCAATAAATTGTTAGAGGAGCTAAACACAACTACACTGCCATTGGCAGATAGAGAGGGCTCTGTGATGGAATAGTTAATCTGGTTTTGATATGTCGGGTTAATACTGACAAAGGTTAGTTGGCGCAGTTCGCTGCCATCACTGTTCATGACAAACAGGTTCGGAAGGTTGTCTGGGTTGGTACCTTGGCCCGTCAAGTCAGCATCAGAGACAAATACAACGGTGCTGCCATCCTTGGAAATTGAAGGAAAGTAGGATGCGTAGGGTTGTGCAGCAGTGCTTTGAAAATCAGTCAGCTGTGTAACCATGCTAGTCTCGGTTTGAATGCTGGTGATCATTGCTTGGGTTGGCTCATTGGCAATTAGTAGCACCGCGGTAAGCATGCTAAAGGCGGTCGTAGTTGTCTTACTGTTCATTACTTATTGCTGCCTCATTCTATTAAAGAAGATCTCTTGAATTTCAGTTTGATTCTGATTTTTCAAAGTAGCCTTTTCAGACTAGGACTAGGTTTACATTCTTGAAAAAATTCTTAGTGCTATCGCCGACAATCATCAAATAAAAGGCCAATGTTTTTCTGGCTACGTCAATGGCATCTCTTTTTGAAAATATCTTTTAAGCGACAGTTATATTAATGTTCAGTTTCTGATGTCCGCTGTTCGTGCAGAAGAGGGGGGATGAGCCACGATGCTGTCCAAACCTTGCCTCGGCAACGTTCTTAAGAAATAAAGTCAAAGATAGGTTTTGCTTGAGCAACATTGTGACAAATTAAGCTTGTGAGACTTGGAGGTGTCAGAAAATAGAATTTACGATTAGAAAATCTCAGCGCAAAAAATCTAGTGGGGAAAACTTTCAACGTCATACTACAAACCTTCATACAAAACAGAATATGCATTCAGTTAATTCATCTGCGGCGTTTCAAACCGCCCAGGCAAAGTAAAACCAGCAGTAGTTCAGTAAAACCAAAACTAGCTACACCACCTTCATCATTGTTGTTAGTGACTTCGCTTGTTGATTCAGGCTGGTTGTTGTCAACTGAATTGTTGACTTGTTCGGCTGGGGCATTGGGGTCAGTAGCCTGATTTGATGTCGCTCTTATGTAGTTAGGCTCAATCATGAATATTTCGCTGTTACCATCTGGGTTGCCAGTGGTGAAATTAGAATCAGCACGCATAACAATCTTGCTTGCATTAGCCGAAATGCTGGGGCGTAATCTGGCACCATCAGTACCATCGAAGGTCAGTTGCAGCACATATGGCCCGGTGGTACTGGTGTTGTAAGTAAGCTGTTCTACCACAGGTGCGCCATCTGGACCCAGTGGGGCATCTAGATCGATCATGGCTATTTCGTATTCATTGCCGTCATTGATAATGTCGACGCGTGAGCGTGTGCCGAACACTATCCGGCGGCCATCGTCACTGATTTCCGGCCAGTGGGCATCGTCATCAATATTGTTCCAATTTGGGTCGTCGGCGTAGGCTTCAGGGTTGTCACTGAAAGTCAGCTGGACGATTTCACCTGAAGTACGGTTTGGGGCATCAACCTCTGCGTAAAAAATCACATCAGGCAGGTAGGGGTTGTCACCTAGTATTGTTCTGTTTGGGTCGCCAATACCTTCCCCTTTAGGGTTGATGCAAGCTGAGAAAGCTATGGTTTTGCCATCGAAGGAGAGGCTGGGCTCAAACGAGTCTTCGGCACGAAGATGAAACTCCGCATCGATATCAGTATCGGTTACCTGGATGGTGTAGCTAGGCAGGTCAGCTGTGGTGGCACCATCCTGCCAATATCCGGCCAGGTCAAAGACAAAAATCTCATCGCTGAAATCGTCATTTTGGGGGGGGATAAGGTCGGCGAAAGAATCAAAGGCCACGGTAGTACCATCACCAGAAATGGAAACATTGCGAGAAGCGTCGCTGCGAACATTGGCTCCATTTTCTGGTTTCGGGTCGCCTTTGGTGATCTGCGTCAAATCAGTGCCGTCGGCTTTGATGACGTAGATTTCTTCGGTGCCATCGCTGTTGCTGCCAACCAGGTCCTGGGTTGATTGAAAGGCGATGATGCTGCCGTCAGCGGAAATGCGTGGAAACTTAGCATCGCCATCATAGCCCTTGGTTAGCTGCTTAAGTCCAGTGCCATCACTGTTTATGATAAAAATCTGGTAGTTAGGAATGTAGTAGCTGCTACCGGGAAAGTTTGGGTCATTGAGCAATATTGGTGCATTTTCCCCTGTTAGATTATTGGTCGATGCAAACACAACCACGCTGCCATCGGCCGATAGGCGGGGGGCAGACGTGTAGTAGGGAATGTTGGTTAGGTGGGTTGAATCTAATGTGGCGGAAGTTAGCTGGCGTAAATCAGTGCCGTCGCTGTTCATTAGATACAGATTCGCGATGTTATCCGGATTGCCACCTGGGATAAGGTCAGCAGTCGAGATAAAGACAGCCTTTGAACCATCTTTGGAGATATCAGGGTCCCTGGAGTCGAAGTCCATTTGATTACTTGAGGCGAAATCAGTCAGTTGGCTGATTGTGCTGGTGGCCGTGGATGTGCTGGTGACAATGGCTTGGGCAGAGCTCGATAGTAGTGAAAACGCAAGCAGATTAATAATGGTTGTGGTGGTATTACGTTTCATTCCTACGTCCCCAATTGATGAGTGTTCCATTTGTTTGTATTTAACGTGAGAGCAACAATGCCGCGACTAATTATTCGACATTCTGTTCTCGGACCAACTGGCCCAGGTTTTGCCACCACTGAAGGGTTGGTAATATTGACTTTGGTTATCTTTGTCCCCGCCACTGTATAACGCTCTTTTGAGTCCGCTGCTATTGCCATCACATTTGCCATCCTTGTCGGGTGTGCAGGGTATGTCGATGGGACCGTTCTGGGATGGGTCATAGTACTTTTTCCAGTCTTCATTCCATATGTTGTAACCGCCACCAGCACCGATGTATTCATTCTCTAATGCGATTGGAAGTCCGATTGTTTCGTCATACTTTTTCACAAACTTATATTTACCGCCGCTGATATCAAAACCACCCCTGTCCTGATAAAAACTATCGGTTATGTCGAATTCGATTGGTGATGTGCCATTGATGCCGCTCCCAGTGATCTTGAAATAGTTTTTATTCATCAGCCCGGCAATATGATCCTGGTCGTATGTGCTGTTGGTCATATCTAATTCAAAAGAGTGAATTACCTTGCCTGCTTCTGCGTTGAGATCCTGGTTAAGCTTATGTTTGGTATTGAATTTTGCCTTGGTCATGTCCTGCGAAAAGCCATCGCCGCCCATGAGCTGTCGGAATTGGGTGCTTTTGGGGTTGGCTGTACCGCTGCCGGAAAATACAGATGGTCCCATTGGGTCGTAGGCGTTGTCACGATATTCAGTGATGTCGCGCCAGTCACCGCGGCTGTCTGAGATGGGCCCTAGATCATCTACTTCGCGTGGCGTAGAGCTTGGGTTGCAGGAGCCATTATTACAATCATCATTGCCGAAATAACGGGTGATCTTGATATAGGCTTCCTGGACGAAATCGCTACCTTCCAGGCCGATGATGGTGTGATAGTACTGGTCGCCAGAGTTGGGATCGCGCACCCGCTCCATCAGGAATGCGGTGCTGTCTTTGCCATTATTATCGCGAAATTCGTCATTATCGTCACAGTCTTCAAAGCCGCCACCTGATGCGCGGGGGCGATTACAGTTGAAGTTGAGCCATTCGGGGTCTTCATAGCGACTGGTCTCGGGCTGAAAATTCAGGACAAACTCTGCCTGGGCTAAGTCTGTGACAGTAAAACAGGTGATAGCGAGCAGTGTCAGCAAAACAAGTTTATTGCTTGAAACGTCATAATCTACTGATTTTGGCGAAATATTAGTGAATTGCATGCTTCTAACCTTTAAATAATCAGAATTACATCCTTATCCCGAGGGCTTCCTCTCTTGCGCTGGTTCCATTCGCATCTTGTTAAGAGGCATAGCCAAAACCTGTTGTTTGTGGCTGGCAGCCGCATAACATTAACATAAATTAAGATTATAGTTAAGATAACATTAACTATTAGTGATAATTTTATTTGTACTTGTTCTAAATAAGGCCTTGTTGTCATTTTTTGTCTGGGAGTTGAGAGTCATAGAAAAGGCCTTTATGTTTTTTTAGGTTCTGTTGGTGCGAGTACATTGCATGGGATAGAACGGCCAAGGGAGGTGGTGAACGACTGAGGTGATGTTTTTTTATTAGATGCTGATTTTTACCTTGACGATCAGGTGGGGCTAATATGCAAATTCAGCGTTGTTAAAGTGGGCAAAAATGTCTGCGTGTTGATTTAGTTCTGAATATGTCTCCCTAGTGCAGTCATGGAAAGGGATCAATTTCAAAAAGTCATTGGCCTGGTAATTTCGGTTTTATATATTTTTTTCTGCGCAGTGAAGTGAATATTATGTTGTTCATGATGAATGCGAATATTGTTGACAGGAATAATAGAAAAGCTACGGTTATTGAGTTACGAACTGTTTGGTGTCAGCTCGTGATTTTGAAATTTTCAACAGGTCGAGGAATAATTATGTTGTTGTTTACAAACTCAATCGCGCAGATCAGAAGTCATATTCGAATCTATGTGGTCACCTCTATAATTCTATTGGTTCTGCTTTATTCATTTGCTGCGATTGCAGAATATTATGATATGTCAGTGGCATACTTTACTCGTGACCCTGCTATCACACTTTATGGTCATCCTTTTACCGGTGTTATATCTAATATTGGAATTATATTTTGGTGCGCTAGCTTGGCTGTCTGTTTCTTTTGCTCATGGCTGATTTTAAAGAAAGGCGATAAGCAGGTTTCTGTTTTTTTGTTCATTTCGGGTCTATTTACACTGTGGTTAATGCTGGATGATTTTTTCATGTTTCATGAATTTGTCTTTCCCTACTCGTTTGGCATCCCACAAACAGCCGTCATCGTTGCTTATCTAATATTGATTTCTATTTACTTCCTGAAATTTGGTCGGTTAATCCTAACGATGGAATACACAATTTTGTTGCTTGCCTGTGGCTGCTTTGCCTTATCTCTTGCCACTGATATGTGGATGCCTCAGAGTGATATGCAGTTTCTTGTTGAGGATGGAGCAAAGTTGTTTGGTATCGTTACCTGGTTCATTTTTTTTATTAGAACCAGTTATGTTCAAACCCTGTTGTTGATCGAGAGATAATATCTGAATTCAACAAAAGTTAATGCTGATTATATTTTTCTTGTATGCCAGTTCGGTATAGATACATCGAGGGTTTATCAAGTCGGTACATCTTGCCTTGAGCGGCAGCAATGCAGATGTCCCTGGTTTTACTGTCAAGTGTTTTACATGCTTCTAAGGCTCTCTGTTCATTAAAGTCCGCCAGCTTTTCTATAACACCCTCGATGCAGAGTAGCTGCTCTTTATTGTCACCATAACTACAAACTACTTTTAGCAGAGTTGGATGTTCTACTATCAAAGGAGTATACGCCGCCCCTAGTCCGTGGAAACAACCGCTCCTGACGTCAGCAGGCAACTGTGCACAAAGCAAAATCAGATGTTCAAGCCCCAGACCTCGTTCTTCTTTAACTTCGCTGACAATGTACCGATAGCAGGCGGCGGGGTAGGTGGTAAATTTGTTGCAAGGATAATTCGATCCCCAGCGTTGTGTATCAGCCTGTCTTGAGCCATTGCTGGTCACGTTATCCATGTATTGCATGTAAACACCGGTAGCGCAGTAGTAATCCATGCCAGGCTCATTGAAGTGCCTACAGCCATCGATTGATGCGCCTATATCGTGGTCTGTTTTCAACATCAGCGCGTGGCCCATGGCGTGGGCACAGTTGCCACGCTTATGCTGACGTACCATTTCACCCGTGTGGCAAAATGGTTCCATCATCTCGACCAATTTGTCGATGGCTGATGTTGTTTGGTGTGAGTTTTCATTGGTTTGGCTATGGGTTTTACTTTCATGATGGCTAGGGTCATCCGAAAAGGCTTCGCCGATTGCTCCGTGCATGCAGGCATTGGTGCAGCCATTGCCGCAGATGCTAAGGGTCTCACTAATATTATTTGTTTTACGGAAGATAGCTCGACCAAGTTCATGGGCTTGGCGGTGGCAGATTGCTTCTTCTGCTTCTAGAAAGCCTAAAATAGCTTCAGCTGGGATAAGCTCTATGTATTTGGCGAAAAAACGTTTTTCATCGTAATCAGGGCTGCGGTATTCTTGGATTAGTTGATGTTTTAGCGTGTTACCTATGGCATTCCAGTGAGGTCTTTTGCCTTCATCAGTTTTCGTTGTCCCCATGTCTGAGATAAAGCGATTAATGTCTTCAGTGGCATAAGACTTACTGAAGCAGGTGCTGAGGACTAAAAGGGTTAGGCAGGTGCAAAAAGTATCACGCAACAATCTAATGTGATTCCTCATTATTTTTTCCTTAGTCGAAAATGGGCAATAAAAAAGGCTTTGAGTCATTCAACACAAAGCCTAGCTTACTATTATCTTGTCGTAAAAAGCCTATAGATTAATCCCAGCCCCTTCTTCCCCAACCATTGCCGGTGTTGCTGAAGTCCTTACAAGCACCATTACCAGACCAATCGACGTTATAGGTGGGGTCACAAAATTGCTGATAGTTTTTATTCTTAGGGTCAAAACCGCTGGTGTTCACCGTTACGCCGTCTGACTCGTAGTAGGTGTAGGTGCCGGCAGCGCCAAGCTGTCCTGTGCCGGCGGCCCAGGTGTATGTGCCGCCATTGATATTGGTTTCTTCCTGGTTGTATATATGTGCAGTGGGTGTGGCATCGGTGGTGTCATAGTCGCCTTGATTAGCGGCCTCAAGCCCGCCAGTAAGGCTGGTGTTGTTAGTCATAAGAATGCCCGTATTGTCCGAGCTGCTGTAGCTTATGGCGCGCATGTCGAGGGTGAATTCGTTGTTGACGTTGGTATTGGGGTCGGTCACCTTGTTATCAACCACGGTCTGTGAAATATAGGGTTTGCTGTCAAAGCCGTCTTTTAGAAAGGTAGAGACGGTTTCACCATCTTCCATAATCTGGCGCACCAGCACCTTGGTCGGGTTGGCATAACCACTGGTGGTAAAGGTGCCGTTGGTGCCAGTGTCATAGACCTTGTAGCCGCCCGAGTCTTCTGCCGTATTATTATCTGTGTAGGTGGCCGATGCTGATGCAGCGGTGGCAATATGGTCGTCGAATCTTCTGCTTGAATTTGCCTCAATAATGTATTCCAAATGGAAGCCTTGAGTGTTGACCGGATTGCTGGCTTGGTCGTAATAATCGCCCATGATGAAATGCCAATAGTATTTACCGGTGTTGTTGTCTCTAAATACCCGGTTGTAAATAGGGGTGCCATCGTTGTGGGCAGCATTAATCTCTTGGTCGTTATTTTGGCAGTTTTGATTTGTTTGGAATGACATGTTGTTACAGGAATATGCCCCTGTTTCATCTTCCTGGCCAAAGCTTTGGTAGGTCACATTTGTGCTGCCGCCGTTGACCAGTGGTTTGAAGTTGAGCTCAAAGGCGGCTTCGCTGTTGGGGCTGCCAGAGGCGATGAAGAGGCTAATGGCGCTTGCAAATTGCAGAATGGTAATAGGCAGGCGGCGTTTCTGTTTCGCATTGCTTAATTCATGAATCGTGTAAGGGGAGGGCTTGTACATCTGCGACCACTCATTAGAAGGTGAATAATTTGTTAAATTACCTATATTGAATATAGCGGCGTAAAAAATATTAACTTTAATTAATAATTTAAATAACATCCTAACCAATTAATAAATAAAGGTTTTAATTAGATGTTATTGGCGGGTCTTTTCTCTTGGCCTGATAACGTAGTGGGTGTTAAAGTTTTTCTGTAATTAATACTTGGTTAAATAGTAGGTGTAATTAGGGGCCTGGCTTTACCACTGCTAGACAAACGACGTATAATTCTGCCCTTTTATCTGACATTGAGACGAGAAAACCATGCGCATCATAGAAGAAGCCTTAACGTTTGATGATGTTTTGTTGGTGCCGGCACATTCAACAGTGCTGCCCAAAGAGGTGGATCTATCCACCAAGCTGACGCGAGAAATCACTCTAAATATTCCCCTGGTGTCGGCAGCGATGGACACGGTCACCGAGTCCCGTCTGGCAATTTCCCTGGCGCAAGAGGGCGGTATCGGCATTATTCATAAGAATATGTCGATTCAGGATCAAGCCGCTGAGGTGTTCAAGGTCAAGAAATTCGAAAGTGGTGTTATTAAAGATCCAATTACGGTTTCGCCCAACGCAACTATCCGTGAAGTGATTGATCTTACGCGTGCCAAGAACTTTTCTGGCGTGCCAGTGGTTGATGGTGAAGAACTGGTGGGTATTGTCACTAACCGCGATCTGCGTTTTGAAACCCGTTTCGATGAGCCTGTGTCCACAGTTATGACCCCTAAAGGTTCTTTGGTGACGGTTAAAGAAGGCGCCTCTCGTGAAGAGGTTCTGGGACTGCTGCATCAACACCGTATTGAAAAAGTATTAGTGGTCAATGACAGCTTCCATCTGCGTGGCTTGATCACGGTCAAAGATATTCAAAAGGCACAAGACAAGCCGAATGCCTGTAAGGATGAGCAGGAGCGTCTGCGTGTTGGTGCTGCAGTTGGTACCGGTGGTGATACTCCTGATCGTGTTGCTGCACTGGTTGCAGCGGGTGTTGATGTGCTGGTGGTGGATACGGCTCATGGCCACTCACAAGGTGTAATTGACCGTGTTGCCTGGGTGAAGAAGAACTTTCCTCTGGTTCAGGTGATTGGCGGCAACATCGCCACTGCGGCAGCGGCCAGGGCGCTGGTTGAGGCGGGTGCAGATGCAGTCAAGGTGGGGATAGGTCCTGGGTCAATTTGTACGACGCGGATCATTTCAGGTGTGGGCGTGCCGCAGATCAGTGCCGTGGCCAACGTTGCCAAGGAGCTGGAAGGCACAGGCGTGCCGTTTATCGCCGACGGTGGGGTGCGCTTCTCTGGTGACATGGCCAAGGCGATTGTCGCTGGTGCATACACCGTGATGGTTGGTGGCATGTTCGCAGGTACTGAAGAGGCACCAGGTGAAGTTGAGCTGTTCCAGGGGCGTACCTATAAGGCTTATCGTGGCATGGGCTCTCTGGGGGCTATGCAGCAGGGTTCCAGTGATCGCTATTTTCAGGACTCAAACGAAGGTGTTGAGAAGCTGGTGCCGGAAGGTATTGAAGGGCGTGTGCCATACAAGGGCAGCATGTTGGCAATTGTGCATCAGTTCATGGGCGGTCTGCGTTCAAGTATGGGGTATACCGGTTGTAAGAACCTGGATGAGATGCGTTCCAAACCTGAGTTTGTGAAGGTTACCAGTGCCGGCATGAAAGAGAGTCATGTCCATGATGTGACCATTACCCGCGAAGCGCCGAATTACCGCATCGATTAAACAGCCAGACTAAAGGCCGGTGTTGAGCCGGCCTTTTTGTTTCAGTGACATCGTTTTAATCCTTCTACATCTTTATCTATAGAGACGCCGATGAGCAAAGATATTCATCAAGACAGAATCCTGATTCTCGATTTCGGTTCACAATACACTCAGTTGATTGCCCGTCGTGTGCGCGAGGCCGGAGTTTATTCTGAACTGCACCCCTGGGATATGGACGAGGCGGCCATTCGTGAATTTGCCCCCAAGGGCATCATTCTTTCTGGTGGTCCAGAGAGTACAACAGCTGAAGATGCCCCGGTGGCACCGCAACTGGTATTTGATCTCGGCGTGCCGGTGTACGGTATCTGTTACGGTATGCAAACCATGACCGCGCAGTTGGGTGGCAAGGTGGAAAATGCTGATCATCACGAATATGGTTATGCCCAGGTACGCGCCCGCGGCCATACCGAGTTGTTGAAAGATATCGAAGATCACACCACCGAAGAAGGCTACGGCATGCTCGACGTCTGGATGAGCCACGGCGACCGCGTGGTTGAGCTGCCTGAGGGCTTTAAACTAATGGCCTCGACCGATTCAGCGCCCATCGCCGGCATCGCTAATGAAGAGAAACATTTTTATGGCGTGCAGTTTCATCCAGAAGTCACCCACACACGTCAGGGCCAGCGCATTCTTGAACGTTTCATTCATAGCATCTGTGGTTGTGCGGCTGACTGGACACCTAGCAATATCGTTGAAGATGCCATTGCCCATGTGCGTCAGCAGGTTGGCAGTGATGAAGTGATTCTCGGCCTGTCGGGTGGGGTTGATTCTTCGGTAGTCGCAGCCTTGTTGCATAAAGCGATCGGCGATCAGCTGACCTGCGTCTTTGTTGATAACGGTCTATTGCGTTACAAAGAGGGCGACCAGGTGATGGCGACCTTCGCCGAGCACATGGGTGTGAAGGTGATTCGTGTTGATGCCGAGCAGCGATTTCTTGATGCCATGGCTGGTGAAAGTGATCCAGAGAAGAAGCGTAAGATTATCGGTAACCTGTTTGTTGAGATCTTCGAAGAAGAATCCAACAAGCTCAGCGCTGCTAAGTGGTTGGCACAGGGCACCATCTATCCGGATGTGATTGAGTCAGCTGGCTCCAAGACCGGCAAGGCCCATGTAATCAAATCGCACCACAATGTCGGTGGTCTGCCAGAGCACATGAAGCTGGAACTGCTCGAGCCGCTACGTGAGCTGTTTAAAGACGAAGTGCGCAAGCTCGGTGTTGAGCTGGGCCTACCATACGATATGGTCTACCGTCATCCATTCCCGGGTCCTGGTCTGGGTGTGCGCATTCTCGGCGAAGTGAAAAAAGAGTATGCCGATACCCTGCGTCTAGCGGATTACATCTTCATCGAAGAGCTGCACAAGCATGACCTCTATAACAAGACTTCGCAGGCCTTTACCGTGTTCCTGCCGGTCAAGTCCGTCGGTGTGACCGGTGATGGTCGTCGTTATGAATGGGTGGTGGCGCTACGTGCAGTTGAGACCATCGATTTCATGACGGCTCGTTGGGCCCATTTGCCATATGAGTTTCTGGACCATGTCTGCCGCCGTATCGTCAACGAGGTCGCTGGTATCTCGCGTGTGGTTTACGACATCACCGGCAAGCCGCCGGGCACCATTGAGTGGGAATAGGATTTCTCGTTGCATGGTACGGCTGATAGCAAGGAATAAGCGTCGCATCTAAACTGATTCCCTGATGATCTGGGCTCAACGCTTGAAGCGGCGGGTGCTTGATACAGAGATTTGCTACACCCGCACCAGAGACTACGACAGCCTGTTTATGCAGCTGTGAGGCCTCAGTTCTTTTACTTGGCTTTCGAGGTGCTCATGGCTTAGACGCTTTGGAAAACCAGTCTGTTAGGCAATGTATGTATTAATCTTGGGCGATAGCCATGCAGGTAGCGCAAATATCACAGAACATTTTCGAATAAGGTTTGTCTCTATAAGGCATCAGGAACAACTGATGTTTATTTACGCAGAGGCACAGGTCTCAAAAACATTTTTGATACTTACTTAGGAATCGAACACATGCAGAACCGCAAATCTATCACCCTCTTTTTGGCACTGTACGCAGGCATGCTCATGATTCCGCTTGCGCACGGCGCCGGGGTGACGAGCGAGCAGCAACAGCGGGACGTCGTTCCCATAGAAATACGCAAAGATATCCGCGTCGTCTATCAGGCAAACCTTGATGAGTGGAAAAATGGTGTTGGCAAGCCGCTGGCCTATTTAAAGAAGCTTACAGGCGTGTATGACCAACAAGCCATCCCTCAACAAGAGCGCCATATCAACGCCGTTTTTCACGGCAAGGCAGGTTACTGGATGTTGACCGACGAGGCCTATAACAGCCACACAAAAACAAAGGAAGGAAACCCCAATAAGGTCATTATCCGCGAATTGGTTGCGATGGGGGTGAGTCTCGAACTGTGTGGTCAGACAATGAAATCACAGGGCTGGAGCCAGAATGATGTGCTGCCGGAAGTCAAAATAGTTCTAGGCGCCTACCCGCGCATTATTGATCTGCAAATGCAGGGCTACGCCTACATTAAGTTTTAGCCAACGGCCTCGGGAAACGAAGATTTTGGCGATTGCGACGTTGGCCGCGGCGATTCCAGACCGGGTTAAATCTACATACCGACCGAGGCCCACTAAGCTCTAACGGTTGTCCCGTTCCCGCTGGGCAACCGTTAGACTTGTTCAGAGGCGTTGTTAACGATCAAGTGGGAATAAATTTTTGTTCGCCGCGAAGGGTACGAAAAACATGAATCGAATTGTGAACAAGCTCTGTGCTCTAGCAGAGCTTCGTGGTAAAAAAACAAATGACAGCCCTTGAATCGCCTGACCAACACTGGATGCGTCATGCCCTGAAACTGGCCGAGCAGGCCGGTCGTGAGGGCGAAGTGCCGGTCGGAGCGGTGCTGGTCAGGGATGGCAAGATGATTGGTGAAGGCTGGAACCGACCGGTCCAGAACAATGACCCCTCGGCCCATGCCGAGATTCAGGCCTTGCGTGCCGCCGGTGAAAACATCGCCAACTACCGGCTTTGCGATACTACTCTTTATGTCACGCTTGAACCCTGCACCATGTGCGCCGGTGCCATTATTCATGCCCGGGTCAAACGAGTAGTGTTCGGTGCTTATGACCCCAAGACTGGGGCGGCGGGCAGTGTCTTTAATGTGCTCAATTCTGATGCCTATAACCACATGGTTGAAATCAGTGGTGGCATGCAGCAGTTGGAATGTGCTGAACTGTTGAGCAGTTTTTTTCGCGCCCGACGAAATAAATAATCATGTCCTGTTAAAAAATCTCCAGTAACCCCCACTTTTTTGCCTGAAAGCTTTACACTGAATTCATTGAAGTTAAAGTTGTTATGGTAAATTTAAGACACCCATGGAACACGGATATCTAAATGAAATTCTGATTCTGTTTGCAGTCGCGGTTGCGGTTGTGGGCAGTTGTCTGCACTTTAAGTTGCCGCCGATTCTTGGTTATCTCGCCATCGGTGTCATGGTCGGGCCTTATGGTTTTGCCATTGTGGCGGATACCGAGCATACCCGTGCTCTGGCTGAGTTTGGTGTTGTCTTTCTGCTGTTTACCATCGGCCTTGAGTTTTCGCTTTCACATCTAATACACATTCGTGGTGCAGTGTTAGGGCTTGGTGGGGCTCAGGTCATTGGTACGACGCTGATAGTGACCATTGTCGCCAGCTACTTGAATCTGAGTTTTGAGGCTGCCCTGGTAATGGGTGGCATTGTTGCTATGTCGTCTACGGCGCTGGTGATAAAACAGATGACTGATCAGGTCGAATTGCACACTCGTCATGGCCGTAATGCCGTGGGTATCTTGCTGTTTCAGGACTTGATGGTGATCCCATTCCTGATTCTGGTTTCAACGCCTGCCGTTATCAATGGCGATGGTGCTATCTACACAGTGTTGATTGCCTTTGCTCAAGGCGCGCTGGCGCTGGTGCTGATCTTTGTGCTGGGGCGTTGGGTGTTACGGCCAATGTTTCATCTGGTGGCCAGATATAAGTCGATGGAGCTGTTTACCCTGACGGCACTGATGATTACTTTGGGTGCCGCCTGGATTACTCATCAATTGGGATTGTCACTGGCTTTGGGGGCTTTTGTCGCCGGCATGATGCTGGGCGAGACCGAGTTTCGGCATCAAATCGAGGCCGAGATCAGGCCTTTTCGTGACATCTTGCTGGGACTGTTTTTTATTACCATTGGTATGTTGTTCAATGTCTGGCTGCTGCCCGAAATCTGGCAGTGGGTGTTGCTGACTCTGGCGGGCTTGATTGTCTTTAAGATGCTTTTTATTACGCTGTTATGCCGAATCGCCAAATGGGATTTGGCCGTATCCTTGCGTACAGGTTTGGTATTGGCACACGGTGGTGAGTTTGGTTTTGCAATTCTGACCTTGGCGTTAGCTGGCGGCATGATCCCTCATGATTATGGCCAGGTGGTGCTGGCAGCATTGCTGATCAGCATGGGCCTGGCACCGCTGATTATTCGTTATAACGGTCGTCTGGTGGCCAGGCTAATGCCGCAACGGGCTAGCGAGAGTAAACAGACTATTAAGGAGCGGGTTGAGGATACCGCTCATGATTTGAACAATCACATCATCTTGTCCGGTTATGGTCGTATTGGCCAGAATATTGCGCAGATGCTCAAAGATGAAGGTTTTGAATATGTTGCCCTGGAGCTTGACCCTGTTTTGGTGCAGAACGCAGTCAAGGCCAAAGAACCTGTCAGTTATGGAGATTCAACCAGTCTTGAGTTGTTGCATGCTGCCGGCCTGGCGCGAGCCGCAGCCCTGGTGGTCAGTGTCGAGGATCCAGCCACAGCCTTGAAGATTCTCAAGCAGGTGCGCAGTGCCAATGCTGATATCCCAGTGTTGGTGCGCACTGCTGATGAAAGTCATATGCAGGAGCTAATGGAGGCCGGTGCCAGTGAGGTGGTGCCGGAAACGCTGGAGGCGAGTCTGATGATGGCTTCCAATCTGTTGTTCATGCTCAAGGTGCCGCCATCCAGAGTGCTTCATAAAATCCGTGACGTGCGTAATCAACGCTACGAAACTTTTCGCCACCTGTTTCCTGGCGGAGAGGTTTCATCGACAGACTGGGTTGATAATGAAGAGCACATGCGTGCCATTGAATTGAATAAATCAAGCTGGGCAAGCAATCATAAAGTCGGCGAGCTTAATCTGGAGCAATACGATGTAAAATTGCTGGCCTTGCTGCATGAGGGTAAGCGGATTTCACGGCCGGATGCCAATATGCAGCTCTGTGTCAGTGATACGCTAATTCTAAGTGGTGCACCCTCGGCGCTGGAGCAGGCGGAAAAGAGTCTTATTAGTCGTTAACAAATGGATTGGTTAGTTGTTTTTACTGTGCATGAAGGTAATAAAGCCCGCCCGTAGAGCAGCGAGCGTCAGTGCTGTGCTACCCAGAATATAAAACTTGTGAATTCTGCCAGGTAGAGGCATATATGTTTTTTAGACATTGACAGGGGTGGGCCAAAAACCGGTCAATTGGATTAAGATATATGTGCAACAGCTTCACAGACAAAGCGAACAGCCATCCCTTTGATAAGACCTCTTTTGAAGAATGATCTATTGATATAGTTGCAGACTTTTTTGGATCAGTTGTCAGATTCTGACTAGGTTCAAACGTATTATTTCTAGTTATAGCCGCTCATTAAAAGTAGGTAATAATTTCTCATAGTCGGTTATTCACGGCGCCATCTAACACGGCATAATTCAGAGTGATCGCTTTGGTAGAACAATGCCATTTTTGCGTTGTTAGATTGATGTGGTGTACGGCTCAGTAATACGTTCAGACTGTCGCAACGTAATGAGAAACCAGTGGGGCTTGTGTCTCTTTAGTGAGCTTGCGAATTTTATCTTGAAGTATTTTATCAGCTTGAGTCACTCGCTCGTGTTGGCGCAGGTGTTCTAACCATGATTCAACCATGAAGGTTTCAATGACCTTGTTAGGATCTGACACATCAAAAAATAATGACCAAAAAAATGCACCGTCGCGTTTACGCATGCGTTGCAGCGATTGCGCGCAGTTGCTGAATTCGATTCTGTTTGCCGGTTCGACGTTGTATTCAATAGTGATTAAGACTGGCCCCTGGTCTGGTTTAAGTTCAGTACTCACCATGGGCGTGGGCCAGTGCCCTGAGGGCGCAAGATCGATACCTACAGTTTTGCTTAGATGAAATCGGGTGGTCGCAATAATTCCCAGGAGCTGAGCCACCGCAGCAATCATTAATGTCTCGTTGACGGAGAATGTTTTTGCACACCACCCCCAGAGACCACTACCGAATGCCATACTGCCAAAAAAGGCCACCAGATAGACCGAGAGTACTCGCGCTCTCACCCAATCGGGTGCTGAACTTTGCGCCGCCACATTCAGTGATGATAAGGCCATAATCCAGGCCATTCCCACCAATAACATAAGCATGATCGCGGCAATGAGACTGGAGATCATAGCCAGCCCAAAGGCAGCACAGGCTATCAAGCCGCTGGCTATCATGACTAACTGGTCACTTGAAAATCGGCGTCTTAGTTTAGGCAGTTGTATTGCGCCGATGACAGCGCCTAAGCCAATGGCGCCCACTAACAAACCAAAACCACCTGCACCTTGATTGAGCTGCGTCTTTGCGACCAGCGGTAACAATGCCCAAATGACACTGGCAAAAACAAAGAAGGCCACGGCCCGCACGAGAACCACCCGTAGTGGTGGTGATGAACGGGTATAGCGCAACCCTGTTCGTATGGCATTAAAGAAACGTTCTGTCGGCAGTGTGGTGGTGGTCGGTTGTCTTTGCCAGCGATAGAGAATAAATACGATACCAATAAAGGTCAGCGCATTAAGCGCAAAGGTCAGAACCGGTCCATGCAAGACAATCAAAAGACCACCTAGAGCGGGGCCGATTGCCCTGGAGACATTAATACCCGTGCTGTTCAATGCCACAGCGGCACCCAGTTGGGCTTTTGGTACAAGCTCAGGGGTGACGGCTTGCCAAGCGGGTGCGCTGAATGCGGCACCGCAACCCAGGGCAAACGTAAATGCGACCAGTGACCATGGAGTGGTCACGCCCATCCACGTCACAATAGCCAGTGCCGCAGCGGTGATTAACATCAAGCACTGTATGG